>Ga0208564_1000131_pt1 | contig 70922 bp, 66 predicted proteins | sample AD_UKC073_MetaG_FD_184439 | JGI IMG/M metagenome (GOLD analysis project Ga0208564, IMG submission 184439) | Active sludge microbial communities of municipal wastewater-treating anaerobic digesters from USA - AD_UKC073_MetaG (SPAdes) (version 2) | ecosystem: Engineered > Bioreactor > Anaerobic >... | reverse complement strand
TGGTACAGGCAACGGCTCGCCATGCCAAAGCCCGGGTAACGGTAACCCAGGCCACAGGATTAGATTCGGCGAATAATACCGCCACCGTGCTGGTAACGGCGGAAAACGGTAGAACCCAGACTTATACAATTAACTTTGTGAAAGCCACTGTCTCCGGGATAGAAATAAAAACAGCGCCAACGAAAACTACATACATCGAAGGGGAGCCTTTAGAGCTTACCGGTTTAGTCATTACCTTGACCAGAACAGATGAAAGCACTGAGGACATTGCTTTTGCCGATTTTTCGACAAAAGGGATAAGCACGAACCCAGAGGATGGTGCAGTATTATCGCCAGAAAATATCAAAGTGACCATAACCCATACCGCCAGCGGAAAAAGTGTGGAGCAGGAGATAACCATAATTTCCACTTATCCCGTGGAAGCTACCGTAAGTGGGGGGACAGCGGTGGTTACGGCAGATAAGCCCAAAGCAAAAGCAGGGGATCTGGTTACCATAAACATTACTAATCTTGAGATCGGGAAGAGATTTAAGGCGATTACCGTAACCAAGGCAAGCGGAGAAATAATTACAACAGAAGAAACGGAAGCCGGAAAAACATATACCTTTACGATGCCTGCGGAAGCTGTAACGGTGGCTGTAGAATTGGAAGTAATTCTTTATACTGTCACTTTTGATAAGAACGGTGGGGATACAGAAGCTGATCCACTTACCATGACTGTAGAACATGGTAGTACTGTAGGCACTTTGCCAATAGAACCTACGAGAGAGGGATATGTTTTTGCCGGTTGGAATACGGAAGCTGACGGGACCGGTGCTGAGTTTGATGCAGATACGGTAGTAACGAGTGACATTACCGTATATGCGCAATGGGGAATTCCCGTGTCTGGGGTAAGTTTGAATAAGACGGTGCTGTTTTTACAAGGAATAACAACAGAGGAAACTTTAATGGCGACTATTGAACCTGCTAACGCAACGAATAAAGGTGTGACGTGGGCAAGTGATAACACGGCTATTGCCACGGTAGATGATAACGGTAAAGTGACGGCCGTAGCGTTAGGGACGGCGAAAATCACCGTCACCACAGAGGATGGGGGCAAGGAAGCAATTTGCTGGGTTAAGGTTGTAGAGTCTGATGCCGCCATTCCCGTTCTTGATGATTCCTGTGTTCTTTATTTAGATGGCGAGATTGGCAATTATACTGCCAGTGATACCTGGTATGACCTTAGCGGCAAGGGGAATCATGGTACACTGAATAATTTTGCTCATGCGGAAGGCAGTGGCTGGACAGTAGAAGGATTACAGTTTGATGGAACGGATGATTATGTGGAGATACAGCACAGGCCAGAGTTTGACGTTTCAGAATTAACTTTGGAAGTATTGATAAAAACTCCTAGCACTATTACCCAAACAGGGTATAAAAATCTTATATCCAAATGTGATGAAGCTGGAACAGTTGAAAACCGTGATTATAATTTATATACATATTTAGAAGGCGGCAAAATAACTAAACTTCACCTTTCATCCGTACCATTCGGTGGAGGTAGTGTAGAAGTATTACCCGAATCATATGAAGCAAATTCAATTCATCACATTGCCGTAACTGTTAACGATGAAGGAATGTGCAAGTATTATAGTGATGGAGAAGAATTTGCCTCATACCAAGGTAATCCAGGCAAAGCTGAACAACCATATAATATAAGAATTTGCAAAGCCAACAATTTATGGGAGGGCGAAATCTTATTTGTGCGGATCTATAATCGTGCTTTATTAGCTGATGAAATCGAACAAAACTACGAAGCATCAATTCCTGTAGAGGATATAAGTCTCAACAAGGCCGTACTGTTTTTAGAAGAAGGAGATGATGAAACATTAGAAGCGTCAATATAGCCTGTTAACGCAGCGAATAAAGGTGTGCGGTGGGCAAGTGATAAACCAGCTGTTGCCAAGGTGGATAATAACGGTAAAGTGACGGCCGAAGCGCCGGGGGTGGCGAAGATCTTTCACCAATCAGTTTTTTCAATGGAATCATCAGCAACTTTTCTATTTACACCCGCACTCTCACGGAAGACGAAGTATTACAAAAATATGAGTCCGAAAAATATTTCTTTTTACCCCCGGATTCTTAAAAACCATTAAAGCTTCGGAGATTGTGGAATTTGGCAAATGCATTGAGATGGCACATCAGTTCAGGGACAAATAATCCAAAACCTTGCTGATGTGCTTTTTTTCCGATATACTTATAGAATTGGATGGTGTTGACAAGCGATCTTTAAGGAGGCAATACAAGATTGGAGCAAAAATATATCCGTAATTTTTGCATAATTGCTCATATCGACCACGGCAAATCAACGCTGGCCGACCGTTTGCTGGAAGCTACAGGCGCCTTGACCGCCCGGGAGATGACGGAACAGGTCCTGGATAAAATGGACCTGGAACGGGAAAGGGGCATTACCATCAAACTAAAAGCGGTGCGCATGAATTACACGGCGGATAACGGCGAAACCTATATGCTTAATCTCATTGACACACCGGGTCATGTGGATTTTACCTATGAGGTTTCCCGGAGCCTGGCGGCCTGTGAAGGGGCGATTTTGGTCGTAGATGCGGCGCAAGGGATTGAGGCGCAAACTCTGGCCAACGTCTACATGGCCATAGAGCATGATCTGGAGATTATTCCGGTGATTAATAAAATCGATTTACCCGGGGCGGAGCCGGAACGGGTGCGGCAGGAAATTGAAGAGGTCATTGGCTTAGACTGCAGGGAGGCGATTTTGGCTTCCGCCAAGGAAGGAATCGGCATCCAAGAAATCCTGGAGGCGATTGTCCACAAAATCCCGGCACCCAAGGGAGATCCTAATGCGCCTTTGCAAGCCTTGATTTTCGATTCCCATTTTGATTCCTATAAAGGGGCCATCTCCTATTTCCGGGTGGTCAACGGTTCTCTCAAAAAAGGGGACGTCATTCAAATGATGTCCACCGGGAAAACCTTTGAGGTAACGGAAGTGGGCGTTTTTGTGCCCGAGATGAAGAGCGTCGACGAAATTCCCACCGGAATGGTCGGTTACATGGCGGCCAGCATTAAAAATGTGGGGGACACCCGGGTGGGCGATACCATTACTACAGCCGCCAATCCGGCCCCGGCCCCGCTGCCCGGTTACCGCAAAGCTACACCCATGGTGTACTGCGGCCTTTATCCCGTGGAGACCAGTGATTACGAAAACCTGCGGGATGCTTTAGAAAAGCTGCAGCTTAATGATGCCTCGCTGCAATACGAGCCGGAAACATCGGTGGCCTTAGGCTTTGGTTTTCGCTGCGGCTTCCTGGGCTTGTTGCATATGGAAATTGTGCAGGAGCGGCTGGAGCGGGAGTATAAACTGGAATTGATCACGACGGCGCCCAGTGTGGTTTATCGTGTTCGCAAGACAAACGGGGAGCAAATCTCTATTGATAACCCCACTGAACTTCCGCCCATGCAAGAAATTGAGGAAATTGCCGAACCCTTTGTGCAGGCGACGATTATGGTTCCCACCGATTATGTGGGTGCGGTGATGGAATTAGCCCAGGAGAAAAGAGGAACCTTCATTACGATGGACTACCTTTCACCGAGCCGGGTGATGCTCAAATATGATTTACCGTTAAGCGAGATTATTTATGACTTCTTTGACCAGTTAAAATCCCGGACGCGGGGTTATGCTTCTTTAGATTACGAACTGGCCGATTATCAAGTGTCCGACCTGGTCAAGCTGGATATCCTGATTAATAATGAAATCGTTGATGCGCTATCTTTTATTGTGCATCGGGAACGGGCTTATCCGCGGGGGCGCGCTCTGGTGCAAAAACTACGGGGTTTGATTCCCCGTCAGCTCTTTGAAGTACCGATTCAGGCCGCCGTGGGCAATAAGGTGATCGCCCGGGAGAACATCAAAGCACTTCGGAAAAATGTGATCGATAAGTGCTACGGCGGCGATATCACCCGCAAACGGAAACTGCTGGAAAAACAAAAAGAGGGGAAAAAGCGGATGAAGCAGGTCGGCAACGTGGAAATCCCCCAGGAAGCCTTTATGGCGGTGTTGAGCCTGGACGATGAGGATTGAGAAGATGAAACCGAAGAAAAAGGTCGGCATTTATGTCCATGTGCCTTTTTGCCAGGCCAAGTGCCATTACTGTGATTTTGTCTCTTACGCCGGATATAGCAGCGAGGACAAGGAAGCCTATCTGGCCGCTCTTTTTCGTGAAGGCGAGCTTTACCGGCAGCGTTATCGTGGCACACGTGCCAGTGGTAAGGCTGTTGCTAATGCCGATGCTAATGCTAATGCTAATGCCGTTGCTAATGGCGGTGGTATTGCTGCTGGTAATGGCGGTAATAATGACGGTGGCCATGGGGCAGAGCAAGGGCTTTCCGGTCAAACCCTGTACCTGGGCGGGGGAACCCCCACCAGTTTAACCGGAAAGCAGCTTTTTTTGTTAATCAGCCGTCTCCGGGAGCTTTTTCAACTGCCCGAGGATGCGGAAATAACGGTGGAAGCCAATCCGGGGACCATCGAGCGGGAAAAGCTGGCGTGTTTAAAGGAGGCCGGGTGCAGCCGGCTTTCTTTGGGGGTACAAAGCTTTTCGGAGCAGGAACTGCGTGCGTTGGGACGGATCCATACAGCCCAGGAGGTGGTGGAAAGCTTTACTTTAGCGCGCCAAATGGGCATTGCCAATATTAGCCTGGACCTGATGTATGGTTTGCCGGGGCAGAGCTTGTCCAGCTTTCGGGAAAGCCTACGGCAAGCGGTGGAGCTTCATCCGGAGCATCTTTCCGTCTACCAGTTAAAGATTGAGGAAGGCACACCCTTTGCTTCTTTAGTGGAAAAGGGACTTTTAAGGGAGTTTGACCAGGATGCTGCATATGTTATGTACCGGGAGGCCATCGAGTATTTACAGGCACAGGGCTACCGGCATTATGAAATCAGCAATTTTGCTTTGCCGGGGAAGGAGGCTGGCCATAACCAAATCTATTGGCGAAACGAAGAATACTTAGGCTTAGGGGCGGGAGCGGCCGGTTTCCTTGAGGGGGTACGGTACAAAAACACTTCCTCCGTCGAAGATTATATAGCGCAGCTTGTCCAAGGGAAGCTGCCGCTGGCGGAGGAGGAAAACATTGACCAGGCTTTGAGCATGGCGGAAACCATGTTTTTGGGTTTGCGGCTCCGCGCAGGGGTTAATAAGGAAGGATTCCGGCGGAGATACGGGATGAGCATTGAAGAAAAATACGGGCCAGCCATCGAAAAGCTTCTGCAACAAGGGCTTTTAGAGGATAAGGGAACCCACCTTGCTTTAAGCGATAAGGGCTTATTTGTGGCGAATTTAGTTATGCAGGAATTTTTGTAGGTTAATGAGGGAATAGCAATAATAAATAACAATAACTCGGTTTTATATCCGGAAAGGGATGTTGACAAAAAAAACACATAATGGTATTTTTAAAAATAAAGTATTTAGCACTCAAGAGAGGAGAGTGCTAACAAGGAGCTAAAAAAGCATGCAAGTGGATGAAAGAAAACAAAGGATTTTGGAGGCTCTCATCCTTGATTACATTGCTACCGGAGATCCGGTAGGCTCCCGGACGATTGCGCGAAAATACAAGTTGGGAGTTAGTTCTGCCACGATCCGTAATGAAATGGCGGATTTGGAGGAACTGGGGTTTATTGAACAGCCCCATACTTCGGCGGGGAGAATTCCTTCCGAGCAGGGCTATCGCTATTATGTGGATTGTTTGATGGAGTTAAAACCCTTGGCCGATTCCATTAAAAGGTATGTGCAGGATGTTTTAGTGGACCGGGTCAGGGAAACGGAAGCTTTAATCCAGTTAACCAGCAAACTTTTGTCCCAACTCACCAACTACACGGCGATTATTATGGCTCCCAATTACGGAAAAAACATTTTGCGGCATGTGCAGTTATTGTCCCTGGAAAACAATCGAATCGTGCTGGTTATTGTGTTGGATAACGGCCATGTGGAGCATCGCACTTTGGATTTTCCCACGCAGTTCGAGGAAAAAGATTTGCAGACTTTGTCGTATATCTTAAACCGGCATTTGCGTGGTTTATCTTTGGAACAATGGAAAGCCGGCATTTTCCAGGAAATCTATAACGAACTGGATTATCAAAAGCGCTTTCTGAATCAGGTGATTGAATTACTCGAGAATGTGATGTCGGTTGAACATGAGAGTAAGGTGTACCTGGGAGGAACCCTGAATATTCTTAATCAGCCGGAGTTTAGGAACGTGGAAAAGGTGAAGGAGCTTTTTGAGCTCCTGGAAGAGGAAAGAGTGCTGAAGGAAGTGTTGAGCACCGGACCCAGCGTTGGGCTCACCGTACGAATCGGCTCTGAAAATCCTTATGAAGGAATGAAAAACTGCAGTTTGATTACTGCCGCTTATGAGGTGGACGGGAACCCCATTGGTACTTTAGGGGTGCTGGGGCCTACCCGCATGGAGTACTCCAAATCGGTCAGCATGGTGGAGTTCTTCACAACCGTCCTGGCTGATGCTTTAAAGAAAGTCAAATAATTGGTTTGTGATGGGATCTGGGATAATGTGATGGAGGGTACCGGAAATGAACGCTAAACAGCAAAACAGCCGTAGCACCGGGGAGGAAGAGAATGTATCGGCTTTAATGACTAATGCCAATGCCATCAGGGTCATTGCGCAAGCGGTGGAAGGAACTATTGGCCCGAAGGGGCTGGATACCATGCTGATGGATCAGTTCGGGGATGTGGTGATCACCAATGATGGGGTGACCATCCTGGAATTAATGGATATCAATCATCCTGCTGCCCGCCTGTTAATCAATATCGCCAAGGCGCAGCAGGTCGAAATCGGGGACGGTACCACCACAGCGACGATCTTAGCGGGCGCGTTGGTGAACGAAGGGGTTAACCAGGTCATGAAGGGCGTCCCGGTGATTAAAGTCATAGAAGGAATGAGGCTGGGGATTGGCAAGGCCTTACAAGTCTTTGAAAGCCGGGCGCAGGCCATTGACGAGTTGGATGAACCGGTGCTCAGGGACGTGGCCCGGGTGGCGGCCCGCGAAAATGAGGACATTGCCGAATTAGTAACACAGGCGGCTCAGGTCCTGGGCAAGGAAAAACTGTTGGATCCCGGCTTTAAGTTGGCGGAGAACATCCGGGCGGTAGAAGGAGCAGATAACCAGGTGGTGTCCGGGGTCATCATTGAGAAAGAGCCGGTTAATGTTGAGATGCCGAAAAAACTGCGCTCTGTAAAGGTTTTAGTAATCGATGATGCTTTAGAACCGGAAGAATTGGAAGATGAGGCTTTAGGAACGGAAACCGGTTTTTCCCGGTATATGAAGCTGCAGGAGGAGTTTGCCGATAATCTGGCGAAAGTCGCTCGGCTGGGTGTGGGGCTTGTTTTGGTGGATCGAGGCATTCATGATAAAGCCGAAGAAATTTGCACCGATGCGGGAATTATGGTTCTGCAGCGGGTTCCCCATAAAGAGTTGCAGCAGGCGGCGGAGTTTACCGGCGCCAAGATGGTGAAACGCACCGGTTTAAAAAAGACGGAAGCCGAGCTGGCGCAGCTTTTGGGAGAAGCGGCAGAGGTCCGGTTAGACGAAAAACTCAAACACGTTTGCATTATGGGCGGGAAAGGTAAAGCCCAGGCTACGGTAATCGTAGGAGCTTCCACCAAAGAAGTGGTGGGCGAACGGGAGCGGATCGCCAAGGATGCGGCTGCGGCCGTGCAGGCGGCGGTCAAGGGAGGGATTATCGCCGGCGGAGGTGCCGCGGAACTGGCGATTTCCCGTGAAATCAGCGCTTTACGGCAGCAGGCCAAAGGGATGGCTGTTTACGGGATCGATTGTGTCATCGAAGCGTTAAAGGAGCCTTTTGCCCAAATTGTGCTCAATGCCGGGTTTAATCCGCTGGAGAAATTAGGTTTGGTCGTGGCGGCCCAGGTGGAAAAGAAGAATGATGCTTTGGGCATCAACTGTGATACCGGAGAAATTGCCGATATGCAGGAAATGGGCATTTATGATCCGGTGCTGGTAAAAAAATATGCGCTGAAAGCGGCCGGAGAGGTCGCGGAGGCCGTGCTGCGCATTGAGACCATTATCAAGAAAAAGGAGCAAAGCTCTGTTGCGCATCCGCCCAAGGACGAATAGCGGAAGAAGAAAACATGCGGGAGGAAAACCAGGGAGGAAGAAAAATTGCATGAAGAAAAACTAAAAGCAAAGAAATTAAGTAAAAATTCAAGTGATACATTAAGGGGCACTTTTCATGAAGATTTAAATAAGGCATCCGCCGAGACTTTCGAAGAGAAGGGAACGGAGGAAAGTTCCCGTGATTATATAAATGAAGAAAAAGGGCCGGAAGAAAACGAAAGCGCCGCAACCACAGGTGAGGGGGAACAGGGCGAAGAAAGCCCGGCCTCAGGCGGAGAAACGCAGGAAGACCCCGCAAAGATGATCGAGGCGCTGCAAGCGGAATTGGCCGAGACTCAGGACCGCTTGCTGAGGATCCACGCGGAATTTGATAATTACCGGAAACGGGTCAACAAAGAGAAAGAAGAATGGATCCAATACTCTTGTATGGGCTTAGTTGAGAAGCTGTTGCCGGTTCTGGATAACTTTGATTTGGCCATGGCTTCTTTAGAACAGCAAAGTGAAGAAACTAAGAAAACTTTTACCGGGATCACGATGATTATCAAGCAGTTGCAGGAAATCCTGCAAAAAGAAGGGTTGCAGCCCATCGAAGCCCTAGGGAAGGAGTTTAATCCGGTCTATCACGAGGCGGTCATGCAGGCCCCGGCCGAAGAAGGAATGGTGGAAAATCAAATCGTGGAGGAATTCCGGAAAGGATATCTATTTAAGGATAAAGTATTACGCGCTTCCATGGTGAAAGTGGTCCAAAAAGGTTAAAGGTTTTGCTTAAAAGTTCTTTGATGAAATTCTTGATAAATTGAGGAGGAAAAAGCAATGGGAAAAGTGATAGGGATTGACTTAGGAACAACCAACTCATGTGTAGCAGTGATGGAAGGCGGGGAACCGGTTGTTATCCCCAATTCCGAAGGGAATAGAACTACTCCTTCGATTGTGGCCTTTTCGAAAACCGGAGAAAGATTAGTCGGGCAAGTGGCGAAAAGACAGGCCATCACCAATTCGGAACGGACCATTCAATCCATCAAAAGAGAGATGGGAACGAATTATAAAGTGAAAATTGATGATAAGGAATTAACTCCTCAGCAGATTTCTGCGATGATTCTGCAAAAGCTGAAAGCGGACGCTGAGGCTTACCTTGGCACTACGGTCACGCAAGCGGTAATTACCGTTCCGGCTTATTTCAACGATTCCCAGCGGCAAGCGACGAAGGATGCGGGGATCATTGCGGGGCTGGAAGTACTGCGGATTATCAATGAGCCTACGGCGGCGGCCCTGGCTTACGGAATCGACAAAGAGGAAATAGACCAGACCATCCTGGTTTTTGACCTGGGTGGCGGAACTTTTGATGTATCCATCCTGGAGTTGGGCGAAGGTGTTTTTGAAGTTAAAGCCACCAGCGGGAATAACCGTCTCGGGGGAGACGACTTTGACGCCCGCATTGTGGATTGGATGAATGAGGAATTTAAGAAACAAACCGGCATTGACCTCAAAAATGACCGGATGGCGCTGCAACGCCTGAAGGAGGCGGCGGAAAAGGCCAAACACGAGTTGTCTTCCGTGATGACCACCAACATTAACCTGCCCTTTATCACGGCAACGGCGGAAGGTCCGGCCCATTTGGATATGACTCTAACCCGGGCCAAATTTGACGAGTTGACGGCCGATCTGGTGGAAGCGACTATGGGGCCCACCCGTCAGGCCCTTAAAGATGCCGGTTTAGATGTGAAGGATATTGACAAAATCCTGCTGGTGGGTGGTTCCACCAGGATTCCGGCGGTTCAGGAAGCGATTAAGAAGCTGCTGGGCAAAGAACCGTTCAAGGGAATCAATCCTGACGAGTGTGTGGCCATTGGCGCGGCCATCCAGGGCGGCGTTCTGGCCGGAGATGTGAAAGATGTCCTGCTGTTGGATGTCAACCCCCTTTCTTTGGGGATTGAAACCTTAGGCGGCGTGTTCACGAAGCTGATTGAAAGGAATACGACGATTCCTACGTCCAAGAGCCAGGTCTTTTCCACGGCGGCGGATAACCAGACCTCGGTGGAGATTCACGTGCTGCAGGGTGAACGGGAAATGGCTGCTTACAACAAGACTTTAGGGCGTTTCCAACTGTCCGGGATTCCGCCTGCGCCGCGTGGGATTCCGCAGATTGAAGTAAAATTTGATATTGACGCCAACGGGATTGTTAACGTCTCGGCGAAGGATTTGGGCACCGGAAAAGAGCAAAAGATTACCATTACCTCTTCTTCCGGCTTAAGCAAGGAAGAAATCGAGCGCATGGTGAAAGAGGCCGAGCAATACGCCGCGGAAGATAAAAAACGGAAAGAAGAAGTAGAAATCAAGAATCAGGCAGACAATCTCATCTACCAGACCGAAAAAACCCTCAAAGAAGCCGGCGACAAGGCTACCGCGGAAGAAAAAGAAAAGATCGAGCAAGCGAAAGAAACCCTGCAAAAAGCCGTAGGCAGCGGAAATGTGGAAGAAATGAAAGCGAAGATGGAGGAATTAACCCAGGTGTTATACGGCTTAACCTCGCGGATGTATCAGCAGGGACAATCCGATGCGGGAGCCGGTCAGAGTGGTCCGGGCGGCACGGCCGGACCCGGCGGAGCGACCGGGCAAGCCGGGGCTAAGGAAGATATTGTCGATGCCGATTATGAAATCAAGGATGACAATAACCAAGGAAAGAACTAGGAAGCTTTCCCTGTGACAGAATTAAAGGCGCAATGAAGAGGATACGGCTTCTGGAAAAGAGAATATCCGGAAGCCGGTTACTCTTTTTGTGTGGAGAGTGAGGTGACATCGTGGCGAAGCGAGACTATTACGAAGTTCTCGGCCTAGGCAGGAATGCCGGAGAAGCAGAGATAAAGAAGGCTTATCGGAAACTGGCCCGGCAGTATCATCCCGATGTAAATCCGGGCGATAAAACAGCCGAAGAAAAGTTTAAAGAAATAAATGAAGCATATGAAGTTTTGAGCGACCCCGAAAAACGCCAGCGTTACGACCAGTTTGGCCATGCCGGCGTTGACCCTAACGGTTTTGGCGGCGGCGGTTTTGGTGGTTTTGGCGGCTTCGGCGATGGAAGCGATTTTGGCGGTTTTGGCGATATTTTTGATATGTTTTTTGGGGGTGGCACAAGTGCCAGAACCCGCGGGCCGCAGCAGGGCGCCGATTTAAGATATGACCTTTCTTTATCCTTTGAAGAAGCCGCTTTTGGGGTGGAAAAGGAAATCGAGATCCCCCGTTTGGAAAAGTGCTCTACTTGTCAGGGTAGCGGAGCTAAGCCCGGGACCAGTCCGAGTACGTGTAGCAGATGCCAGGGCACCGGGCAGGTGCGGATGAGCCAGCGCACACCCCTGGGACATTTCCAGAGCATTAAGACCTGTCCGGACTGTGGCGGCGAAGGAACCATTATCACCAGTCCCTGTCCGGATTGCCGCGGGAGAGGAAGGGTCAGGAGAAATCGGAAACTGCATATTAAAATACCGGCCGGAGTGGACACGGGTTCCCGGATTCGTCTATCCGGCGAAGGAGAGCCGGGGACCAAGGGAGGACCGCCCGGTGATTTATACGTCTTTATCGAAGTAAGGCCTCATGAGATCTTTGAACGACGGGGCGTTGACCTCTATATGGAGTTCCCGGTCACTTTTGTGCAGGCCACTTTAGGGGCGGAAGTATTGGTCCCGACCCTGGAAGGCCAAGCGACTTTGAAAATTCCGGAGGGGACCCAGACTCACACTATTTTAAGGATAAAAGGACAAGGTATCCCTCATCTGCGGGGCGGCGGACGGGGCGACCAACATATCAGGATTGTGGTGGTGACTCCCACCAAGCTTACGGAAGAACAAAAGCGCCTCTTGCGACAGTTTGACGAAAGCACGGATAAGAGCAATTATCATCCCAAGGGCAGAGGCAGAGAGAAGGGGCTATTGGAAAGGCTGTGGGACAGCCTGAAAGGAATGGGAGAATAGCATTGGGGGAGAAAAATGATGAAATGGCAAGAGATAGCGGTAGTTGCCTTACCTGAGACGGTGGAAGCGGTGGCCGAGTGTTTTTACGAGTTAGGTTCCGGCGGTGTTGTGATTGAAGATCCGGCCTTAATCAAGACCAAGATCGAGGAAGGACAGTGGGACGCCTTTGAATTACCGGAAGAAATCCTCGAGCAGAATTTCCCGGTAGTCAAAGGCTATTTGCCTGTCAATGAAGAACTGCCCGGAAAACTTGAAGAATTGAAAAACGGCCTTGAAGCAATCCTGGCCCGCCTGGGGAAAAAAGCGCCGGGCGGGGTGAAGCTTGCAATTTTGGACGAGGAAGACTGGGCCAACTCCTGGAAAGCCTTTTTTAAGCCTTTAAAACTGGGCAGTCGCATTGTGATTAAACCGTCCTGGGAAAGCTATCAGGCCAGGGAAGGGGAACAGGTTATTGAGTTGGACCCGGGGATGGCCTTTGGGACCGGGATCCATATTACTACGGCCATGTCTGCCGCGCTCCTGGAGAAATACCTGCGGATGGGGGACGTGGTGTATGATGTGGGCACCGGGACCGGGATTCTGGCGATGATGGCGGCCACTTTAGGGGCGCACTCCGTTTTGGCCTTAGATTACGATCAGGTCGCGGTGGAGGTGGCGCGGGAGAACATTGTCCAGAACGGCCTGGAAAAAATCATCACGGTCCGGCAAAGCGACCTGTTGGCCGGAGTAGAAGGAAAGGCGGATTTGATTATTGCGAACATTGTGGCCGATGTGATTCTCCGTTTAATCCCCCAGGCGTGGGTACACTTGAAAGAAGGCGGGGTTTTCCTTACCGCAGGGATTATAAAGGAAAGAAAAGCAGAAGTGGCGGCTATTGCGGAGGCCAACGGACTTACCCTGCTGGAGGAACAATGCCAGGAGGAATGGGTGGGCCAGGTCTGGAAATTTAAATAGTGGAGCAGGGGAAAATGCATAGATTTTTTGTACCGAAAGAAGCTATTAATAATGGAAAAGTGCTGATTCAGGGACAGGAATTTGCGCATCTTTCCAGGGTGCTGCGTTTGACCATTGGTGATGTGGTGGCGGTTTTTGACGGCGTGGGACACGAGTATGCAGGCCGCATCACCGCGCTGCGGAAAAACGAAGCCCTGGTGGAGGTGCAGGAGAAGCCTGCGCCCTCGAAGGAAAGCCCTTTAGAGCTGTGGCTGGTGCAAGGCATTCCCAAAGGGGAAAAGATGGAGCTGATTATTCAAAAAGCCACCGAGCTAGGGGTACGGGGCATTATCCCCTTAAAGACGGCCCGGTGTGTGGTGAAGCTTAAGGGGAAAGAAGAGCGCCGCCAAAGGTGGCAAAAAATCGCCGTTGAGGCGGCGAAACAATGCGGCCGTGCCTTCGTGCCGGAGGTAGTGACTCCCTGTAGTATTGGGGAGTTTTTGGAGTGCTTGCCGCAAAAGCGGCACTTTTTTGTGCCGTGGGAAGAAGGCGGCGTCTCCTTTAAGGAAGTCTTAATGGGGCAGAATACAACGAGACAAGAAGCAATAGGACAGGATTTAACGGGACAAGATTCCATAGGGCAAAAAGCAACCGTACAAAATGAACAAAAGGCAACCGGCCGAGAAGTTTTTGCCGCGCCGGTTTATTTGGTCATCGGGCCCGAAGGCGGTTTGGCCGCAGAAGAGGTGGACAGGATGAAGGAATACGGGGCCATCCCCGTCACGCTTGGTCCCCGGATTTTGCGTACCGAGACCGCCAGCCTGGTGTCGATCGCGCTGGTCATGTTTGCGTGGGGGGATTTGGGATAATGAGCGAAAAAACAGCCGCGGGCAAGCGGATTGCCTTTTATACCCTGGGCTGCAAAGTGAATCAAAACGAAACGGAGGCCCTTTCCGCCCTCTTTCGGGAGCGGGGCTACGAGGTCGTGGACTTTGCGGACCAGGCGGATTATTATGTGATTAATAGCTGTACGGTTACGCATCTTGCGGACCGCAAGTCGCGGCAGATGATCCGGAGGGCGGTAAAGACCAATCCCCGGGCCAAAGTGGTGGTTACGGGCTGTTATGCCCAGACCGATGCCGACGCGATACAAAAGATTCCCGGGGTGAGCTTGGTTGTGGGGACCAACGAGAAGTCCCGTTTGGTGGATTTGCTGGAAGAGCTTTCCGACGAACCCCGCGTTGTGGTCCGCAAGTATGCGGATTTAAAGGACTTTGAAGAAATAACGGCGGAAAAAGACGTCCAAAGGGCCCGGGCGTATTTGAAAGTGCAGGAAGGGTGCAATCAGTTTTGTTCCTATTGCATTATCCCCTATGCCCGTGGCCCGGTGCGCAGCCGACCGGTAGAAAGTGCTTTACAGGAAGCGGAGAAACTCATCCGGCAGGGCTTTAAAGAAATTGTCCTCACGGGGATTCATTTAGGTGCTTACGGGCAGGATTTGGGCAAAAAATATAACCTGGAGAAACTGGTGCTGGATTTGCTGCGTCTTGATTTCAATGTGCGGTGGCGCTTGAGTTCTTTAGAACCTACCGAGGTTACGCCGGGCATCATCAGAATGCTGAAAGAATACCGGAATTTTTGCCCGCACTTGCATTTGCCTTTACAGAGTGGCCATGATGTCATTCTCCGGGCCATGAACAGGCCCTATACTACCGCCCAATACCTGGAAATTGTTACGGAGATCAAAAAGGCGGTGCCGGATATTGCCATTTCCACCGATGTCATGGTTGGTTTTCCGGGGGAAAAAGAGGAATATTTTCAGGAGTATTGGCGCTTTGTGGAGAAGGTAGGTTTTAGCAGGCTGCATGTTTTTAAATATTCGCCACGGCAGGGCACACCGGCAGCGGATTTTCCGGACCAGATTCCTGCTCCGGTGAAGGAAGCCCGGAGCAGAAGGATGCTCCGTTTAGGCGAAAAACTGGAAGAACGCTATGCAGAGAAGTTCCTGCTTCGGGTGGTGGACGTTTTGGTGGAGGAACAAAGCGACGCCACGCTGTGGGAAGGCAGCAGCGCCAATTATTTAAAGGTACGTTTTACCGCTCCTTCGTCGCCGGAGTTGCTCCGGGGGAAGATCGTCCCCGTATTTTTGCGGGAATTTGCCGGGGGATATTGTATTGGAGAGCTTTTCCAGATACAATAGAGAAGGAGAAAGAAAGCGTGTGGGAGAATAAGAAGGGGAAAGAAGAAGCAGGAGAAGGAGGTGTAGGTATTCATGAGTGATTGCCTTTTTTGTAAGATTGTCAGTAATGAGATTCCAAGCAAAAAAGTATATGAAGATGACCGCATCCTCGCATTTTATGACATAAATCCGGCTGCTCCCGTACATATTTTAGTGATTCCGAAGGAGCATATCGAGAGTCTGGCTGCCCTTCAGGATGAACACCTGGGCTTAATTGGCTATTTGCATGGGAAGATCAGGGATATTGCCCGCGATTTAAAACTGGCTGATGGTTATCGAGTGGTCAATAATTGTGGTAAAGAGGGAGGACAAGAAGTAGGGCATCTCCACTTCCATTTGTTAGGTGGGAGAAAAATGCTTTGGCCGCCAGGTTAATTCTTGACCCCCTATTGCTCTTTAAGTATAATAGTGGTGTGTTATTTTACTTTTCCGTGCAATCTTTGCGGCAAGCTACGTGGCAAGTTTGTTAGCAAGACGGTCGTAGTGGAGGGAGGGAAAAGGAATGAGCGAAGTGAGAGTAGGCAAAAACGAAACTCTTGATAGTGCACTCCGCCGCTTTAAGCGTACTTGTCAGAAAGCAGGTGTTCTTGCCGAATATAGGAAGCATGAACATTATGAAAAACCAAGTGTGAAGAGGAAAAAGAAATCGGAAGCTGCCAGGAAGCGCAGGTTCAGATAAGAGTAAGTTTTTCAAAAAACAGTTGGTTTGGAGGAAGAAAAAACCCGGTAGGATGATTGCTGGCAATCATTCTCCGGGTTTTTTGAGTTATTGGTTGGGGTTGTGATATTGCATCCCTCTACTGCTGATGCGTTGCGAGTATCTGCTGACAGCGGTTCCCCGGTTACGCATATAGGCTTCCAGCCCCGCGGGACCCCGGTTGTAAGCAGTAAGGGCGCGATGATAGTCCCCATTGTTGCTCTTTAGTAATTTCTTTAAGTAATAAGCACCCAAGGTGATGTTGAAGTCGCTGTTGAAAAGCTTTTGCGGCGTAAAGCTTATTCCTAATTCCCGGCAAAGCTCGCGAGCCGTTGTCGGTTGGATCTGGCACAATCCTTTGGCGCCGTCTTTGCTCACCGCCTTGGGATCAAAGTTACTTTCCGTTTTAATTAATTCCAGCATGATTCCGGGGTGAACTCCGTTTTTCTCACTTTCCCGAAAAACGAGAGAGATTACTTCGGGGCTGGTGTTGTAAATCTGTGCGAACCGGTTGATTGTGGTCAGTCGTTCTTTTAAGATTTTTGCTTCCTCCTGGGTTTTAGATAGTTCTTCTTTCAATTGCGTGGTTTCTTCGTGCGTATTCAGTAGTTGTTGTTTTAAAAGATTGTTTTCTTCGTAAAGTTCGCAATAACAGAAAATTGCCGCAACGGTTACCGCTGTACAAAACAGAAAGAGCAACGGTATTTTGTTGTACTTACTTCTAAACACAAAAACCTCCTACCTTTATAAAATGGAAAATTTTGGCGCAAAAGAATGCGCCAAACACCATATATTATATAAAATAATTTTCCGTTTGGCAATAGTAAAAAATCAGGTAATAATGGCGAATTGTGACACATATGGTCAACCCCCGGTCGGTAAGGGCGGATGCTTTTTAGAAGGTTGATATTTACGTTAACAGAACGCTAAAGTATAATAGTATTAAAATTTGACGTTTGGGGTGGAAAATGAAAAGAAGAATATTTTTAACAAGTCTGCTTTGGATGCTCCTGGTTTGTTTTTTGGGGGCAAACGCTTTGGCCGCGCCTGCCCCCAAGGTGTATGTGGTCCCGGTGGAAGAAATGATTGATCCGGGACTCGCTAGTTTCATTGAAAGAAGTATCGGCGAAGCCGAAGAAGAGCAGGCGGATCTTATCCTTTTGGAGATCGACACGCCGGGCGGAATGGTGGATTCCGCCATGGAGATTCGCAAGTCCATCGACCGCACAAAAACCCCGGTGGTGGCTTTGGTCAAAGGAGGAGCAATTTCCGCAGGCGCGTACATTACGCTGGCCTGCCCGAAAATTGCCATGGTGCCGGGTTCCACCATTGGTGATGCCGAACCCCAACTGAGCACCGGGGAGAAGGTCGATGAAAAGATTTTGTCCTTCTGGGCGGCCGAAATGGGCGCTGCTGCCGAAAAATACGGCCGGGACAGGACGATTGCCATGGCCATGGTGGATCGGGGTATCGAAATTCCCGGTGTCATTGAAAAAGGGAAGTTGCTAACCCTTACCTACCGGCAGGCGCAGGAACACGGTTTTGCGGATTATATCGTGCAAGACCGGGAAGAATTGCTGAAAGCCCTGGAGATGGACGGTGCGGAAATCATCATCGGCAAGCAATCCACCGCCGAGACCCTCACCCGCTTTGCCACCAATCCCTATATTGCTTCTTTGCTGTTGATGATCGGCATTGCCGGAATCGTCATTGAACTTTTTACGGTGGGCTTTGGGATTGCCGGTTTAATAGGGATTATCTCGTTAACCCTTTATTTCGGCGGGCACCTGATGGCCGGCTTTAGCGGTTGGGAAGCTATTTTACTCTTTTTACTGGGAATCATTCTCCTTGCCGTGGAAGCCTTTTTCCCGGGCTTTGGTTTACCGGGGATCGGCGGCATCATCAGTATTGCCGCAAGTATCATCATTGCTGCTCCCAACTGGGAAACCGGGATTATTTCTTTGGTTCTGGCCCTGGCAGGGACGATTGTGCTGGTGTTGATCAGTTTCAAAGTATTAACCCGGCGGAAAATATGGGATAAACTAGTTTTGGGGACAAAATATAATACAGAGGCCGGATACGTCCCGCAGAAGGAGGATTTATCGATTTACGTAGGGAAACGCGGGGAAGCGGTAACGCTTCTGCGTCCTGCCGGTACTGTTCTGCTTGAAGATGGTACGAAGCTTGACGTGGTGACGGACGGCGCTTTTATTCAGAAAGGGGCGCAAGTAGAGGTGGTGCGTACGGAAGGGGTCAGCCTGGTGGTGCGGGAAGTCAAGCAGGAATGAAAGCCCGGGTAGTCACGGTAATTTCAATGAAGAACGGTTGTTTCAATTAAGCACAGCCGTTTCCATTAAAACGGCAGCCTCAATTAAATCAGCAGCTTTAATTAACAATGTAGGGCATAATAAGCAGCTTAACATAAGGTAAAGAAAAACCGTATGCAATACGGCAAAAAAAGGGAGGTATTTTTGTGGATCCAGCTATTATTTCCATCATCATCATGTTTGCGCTTATCCTGGTTTTTGTGGCGGTGTTGTTTAGTTTTATCCCGGTGGGGCTGTGGATTTCCGCCTGGGCCGCCGGGGTTCGGATCGGGATCTTTACTTTGGTGGGGATGCGCTTTAGAAGGGTACCGCCTGCCTTAATTGTCAACAGCTTGATTAAAGCGGATAAGGCCGGCATTAATGTGAGCACCAATCAGTTGGAAGCCCATTACCTGGCGGGCGGAAACGTGGACCGGGTGGTCAACGCTTTAATCGCGGCGGCCAGAGCCAATATTCCTTTGCCTTTTGAACGGGCGGCCGCCATTGATTTAGCCGGGCGCAATGTTTTGGAAGCCGTGCAGATGAGCGTTAATCCGCGGGTGATTGAAACCCCGACTGTGTCGGCGATGGCCAAAAACGGGATTGAAGTAAGGGCTAAAGCCAGGGTCACGGTAAGAGCGAATATTGACCGTCTGGTGGGGGGTGCCGGGGAAGAAACTGTTATTGCCCGGGTCGGCGAAGGAATTGTCACCACGGTTGGTAGCTCGGAAACTCATAAGGCCGTCTTGGAAAACCCCGATCTAATTTCGCGGACCGTGCTGAACAAGGGGCTGGATGCGGGAACGGCGTTTGAGATTTTGTCGATTGATATTGCCGACGTGGATGTGGGACGGAACATCGGTGCCCAACTGCAAACCGATCAGGCGGAAGCCGACAAGCGGATCGCCCAGGCCAAGGCCGAGGAACGCCGGGCCTTGGCGGTAGCCCGTGAACAGGAAATGAAGGCGATGACCCAGGAGATGCGGGCGAAGGTTGTGGAAGCAGAGGCCGAAGTTCCCCAAGCGATGGCGCAGGCGCTGCGGGAAGGCAAACTGGGCGTTATGGATTACTATCAGTTGCAGAATATCCTGGCCGATACCGGTATGCGGGAAGCAATTGCCAAGGGCACCGTACCCAATAATCAGGAACAAGGCAGATAAAGGATACAGGAACAGGGCTGACGTCGTAATAAGACAGACGGAAAAATGAGTTTAAGAAAGGGGGGAGCCCCTTGGAAGATTTAATAGGTTTTCTGATTTTCTTGTTGATCATATTTTCCCGGGCCTTCAAGGACCGTAGGCAGGGGATGAGCAGGGAAACGCCGCCGCGGCCTTGTCAGGTGGAGCCTCCACCGTCTTTTGAACCGGTAGTCGAACCAAGGCAGGAGGCGCAAGCGGAACCCTGGAGAGCATGGGAAGAAGAGCCTTCTTACGAGGAGGAGGACTGGGGAGACTACTATCGTGAGTCAATGGAGGGATACAGTCTTCCCGGGGAGGCTCAAACAACAATGGAAGGGCTTGCGGGCAATACCCCGGCAGGGTCCGCCCCTGTCGATAGTTCGCTAGCTGTAATCAAGCCCAGCGTTCGTTCCGCGCCTGGGCCGGGCGAAGGGGAACTATCAACATCCGGCTATCCAATGGCTTTGGCCGGAGTGAATTTACAACAGATGGTGGCCTGGAGTGAGATTTTACAAAAGCCCAAGGCCTTGCAACGCCGCAGGGGCTTGGGGATGGGGTATCGTTTTTAGGAAACTTTCGGAAGCTGTCTCATCATGGATAAAAGTTACCATGATGAGGCAGTTTTTTTGTGCCTCGTGGGGCTTTTTAGTTGAAAAGGGCGCTGTTTTGGTTCTGTTTTCCGAGGGAAAGGCATAAGATTATTTTACAGTTAGGAGAGGGGATCTCAATGGATAAACTAACCGACTTTTTAGATTTACCGAAGGAAATTGTTTATGATTTACCCAAAACGACCCTCATCGGGCAGGCTCAGTTGTTGATGGAAAATCACCGTGGCGTGATTGAGTATAGGGCGGAAAAAATCCGGATTGCCGTAAATTTAGGAGAAATGGAGATTACGGGGCGGGATTTAATGATTCGGAATATCAGCCGGGACGAAATACTGATTGAAGGGGAAATCGCCGCTTTAAAATATTACCGGTAGGTGGTTGACATGAAATGGATTTCGGGCCTCTCCGGTTATGTGGAAGTAGCTTTGCAGGGGTCTCAGCCCGAAAGAATCATCAATATGGCTTTAAGCAGGGGGATTACCATTTGGGATATCCGGCAGGAAAAACCGCATCAGTACCGGTTAAAAGTCAGCGTGGGAGGGTACAAGGCCTTTCGTTCCCTCATCAGGCGCTCCTCCTGCCGGGTGAAGCTGCTGCAAAAAAAGGGAATCCCTTTTTATTTAATGAAAGCCAAAAGAAGAAAAGTACTCGTCTTCGGTACTTTCTTTTTTTGTTTGAGTTTGTATTTTTTCAGTTCCTTTGTTTGGGTGGTGGAAGTGACGGGTAACAAACTGGTCCCGGCGGAGCTTATTCTCACGAAAAGCCAGGAGTTGGGGCTAAAAAGGGGAGTACCCCAAAAAGCTGTTGACTGCAATGAACTGGCGGAAAGTTTACTGCTTGAAATCCCGGAGCTTTCCTGGGTGGGAATTCGGGGGCAAGGAACGAAAATGATTATTGAGGTAGCGGAAAAAACCTTTCCCCCGGCCGATGATGAAAAGAAGCCAGCCGATTTGGTGGCCCGGGTGGACGGCGTAATCGAGGAAATCTTGGTGATGAAAGGAACCCCTCTGGTGCAGGAGGGGGATCCGGTAGAAAAGGGACAGCTATTGATTGCCGGCTACGTTTACCCGCAGATCATTGTAGCAGAAGACGGGCAAATCAGCCCCGGCGGGGAACCGGAAGCGGTGCGGGCCAAAGGGGTGGTACGGGCCCGGGTGTCCCGCAGCAAAAAAATGTATTGTCCCATCCAGGAAACCGTGCTGAAAGATACGGGGGCGGAGATGCAAACCATTTGTCTTAATTTTGGGGGGAAGGAAATTTATCTGCGGGGCACGAAAGAAGCCCCCTATGCCCACTTTCGGTCGATTCGTCAGGTCAAGCCACTTCTTGAGTGGAAAGGAAGGAATTTGCAGGGGACTGTCGAATTAATTACTATTGTCTATAAAGAGCAAAATTGTGAAACACATTACTGGGGCATTGAAGGTGCCTTTCAGGAAGCGGCGCGCAGGGCTCATGAAGCATTAAGGCGGGAGTTGCCCCAGGATTATAAAATTGTGAACCGTTCGGCGGAACCGATTCCCTGGCCGGATAAAGGAGCAGTCGCCTTGAAGTATGTCCTGGAAACAGTGGAGAACATCGGGACCTATCCCCAACGATAGATTGTTAATGAAAGATAGGGTATAATTAAATAGTTAAAAAAATAGGGCTGGATTAATTCATGGAAAGAAAACAAAGAGAAAAAGGAATAAGGAAGGTAGATAATTTGACGGAGTTAACGGAAAAACACTTTAGCCTTACTAATCAGGAAGCGGCAGAATTATATGGATTACAGGACGAGAATCTGCGGTTTTTGGAAAATCATCTGGGCGCGAAGATTGTGGCCCGTGGTGGCGACATTCACCTCACCGGGACCGAACAGGAAGTTGAGTTCGCCGGCGCCGTGCTCCAGCAGTTGATTGATTTAATTAAAAAGGGTAATGCCATCTCCATTCCTGGTATTAATTACTGTATTCAGGCTGTGCTGGAAGGCCAGGGAGAGCAGCTTTCGGAAATGCTGAATCAGGTGATTCAGGTCACTGCCCGCGGGAAACAGATCAAACCCAAGACGGTTGGGCAATATCATTATGTACAAGCAATCAGGAAAAACGACATTACCTTCGGCATCGGCCCGGCCGGGACAGGGAAGACCTATTTAGCAGTGGTAATGGCCGTTTCCGCTTTGAAGAAGAAAGAAGTAAATCGCATCGTTTTGACCCGTCCGGCGGTGGAAGCCGGCGAAAAACTTGGCTTTCTGCCGGGTGATATGCAGGAAAAAGTCAATCCTTATTTAAGGCCGCTTTATGATGGTTTGTACGATATTTTAGGGATTGAAACGGCCCAGCGGTATATGGACCGGTCGGTGATTGAGGTGGCTCCCCTTGCCTATATGCGGGGGAGGACTTTGGATGATTCCTTCATTATTTTAGACGAAGCCCAGAACACTACTCCTGAACAAATGAAGATGTTTCTCACCCGACTGGGCTTTGGTTCGAAAGCGGTTGTGACCGGTGACGTTACCCAGGTGGATTTGCCCAGAAACTCTAATTCGGGTTTGGTTGTCGTGCAGAATATCTTGAAGGGGCTGGAAGGGATTAGCTTTCAATACCTTACGCAGGCAGACGTCATTCGTCATCCTGTTGTGCAAAGGATTGTTCTGGCCTACGAGAAATACCAGGAGGCCGAAGAAAACAATTCCAATAACAGCTAAGTGTTCGCCATGCGCTCCAGGAATGGGAAGGACAGTGAGGAGGAGATTACAATCGAAACGCAGAAAATGAAGGCGACATTACTTCGGCAATCCGGCGCGGTTTTCGGCAACCGCCGGGTGAGAAATATTGTTTCTTTTCTGGCTTTTTTCCTGGGGATTCTGATTATTTTTGCTATTCATTTCCTGCCGGAGGATTTGCCGGTACAGGAAGGACAGGTTTCGCCCAGGACGATAAAAGCGCCCCAAACCAAAACTTTTGAAGACACTGCCAAAACAGCGGAACGGAAGAAACAGGCGGAAGACAACATTAAGGAGGTTTATATCTTAGACCGCAGTGTTTTGACGAAAATGGAACAGACGGTCAACGATCGTTTTGCTGATTTAGAAGCGATTATTAACTCTGAACGCAGCAGCACGGAAAAAATGGCCTTGCTGGAAGAAAAGTTTGGGCTCACCGAAGGAACGGTGCGGGCGTTGGTGTCTTTAGATGCGGATACGATTAAAATATTGCAGTTGGAAGCGATGACTTTATTAAAAAACCATTGGCAGGACGGCGTCCGGGAAGACGAAGTCGTGAAGAAAAAAACGGAACTCTACAACCAGTTGGATTTGTTGAATCTTACGGTTCCTTATAAAAACTTGTTAAGGTCCGTTTTCGATCAAGTGGATTTCCAGACAAATTATCTGTTGGATGAGGAAGCCACCTTAAAGGCGAAGCGTGAAGCCTCGCAAAGCCAAGGCGTTGTAATGGTGGAAGTGCGAAAAGGACAAAAAATCATCGAAGAAGGGGAAGTAGTCACCGCCGAGCATATTCGCATTCTGGAAGCATTGGGCTATAAACGTTCGGCTGCACCTTATATTACGCTTTTAGGGATTAGCCTTTTTACGGCCCTGGCGTCGGTGCTGGTCGTCATTTATTTGAAATTCTATCGCAGGCATTTATACCAGAAGGGCTTTAATTTTGTCTTGCTGGGCTTGATTTCTTTTGTCGCGCTGTTATTTATTCATTTAATTTCTTCAATTAATATCAGTTCTAATCCGGAGATTGCCAGGCTGGCCGGCTATTTGATTCCGGTAGCGACCTTTTCCATGCTTATTGCCATTTTGCTGGATACGGCTTTGGCCATTTTTATGACCGTGCTCTTATGCTTTTATATCGGCATTATGACCGGAAATGAGCTTTCCTACGCGATTACGGGTTTTGTCAGCGGCTTGGTTGGTATATACAGCGTCGCAAAATTTAACCGGCATTTTGACTGGGTTAAAGCAGGCTTGTTTATTTCCCTGGCCAATGTTTTTACCATTACGTCAATGGAACTGATGAACAACGAGCAATGGTATGTTCTGTTGATTGGCGGCTCCATCGGGGTAATCAACGGGATCGTTTCGGCGATCTTCGCTTATGGCAGTTTGCCCTTTTTAGAATCGTGTTTTAAGATTACCACCAGTGTGCGGCTTTTGGAGCTTTCCAATCCTAATCAGCCGTTACTGAAAAGGCTTTTAATTGAAGCGCCCGGCACCTATCATCACAGTATTATGGTGGGGAATCTGGCGGAGGCGGCGGCGGATGCGGTGGGAGCCGATTCCTTGTTAGTGCGGGTAGGGGCTTTTTATCACGATATCGGGAAGCTGAGGCGCCCGTACTTTTTCACCGAGAACCAGATGGGCGGGGAAAACCCCCATGAAAAGCTGTCACCTTCTTTAAGCGCCTTGATTATTACTTCCCATGTGAAAGACGGGGTGGAAATCGCCCGGCAGGAGAACTTGCCGGCAGAGGTCATCGACCTGATTGCCCAGCACCATGGGACGGGCTTAGTCACCTATTTTTATCATAAAGCGTTGGAAATGGGGAATTCTGATAGTATTAAGGAAGATGAATACCGTTATCATGCCGAAAAACCCCAATCCAAGGAAGCCGCGATTATTATGCTGGCGGATAGTGTGGAAGCGGCGGTTCGTTCCATGAGTTCGCCCAGTCCGGGCAAGATCGAAGGGCTGGTCCGCAAAATGATTAAAGAGCGCCTGGAGGACGGTCAACTGGACGAATGTGAATTAACTTTTAAGGACTTAGATTTAATCGCCATCGCTTTTACCCGGATTTTAAGCGGCATATTCCACACGCGCATCGAGTATCCGGAGAATGTGCTGGAAGCGATGAAGGGAGGCAATTTGTCCAGTGAGGATTCTAGTGGGGAGCCAACCGGAGAGCGTCACAATAACTCCAACCATGGAAACGGTGATTTGCCGGGTGGGGGAGGGAATTAGCCGGCGGTTTGGCTTGAATGAAAAGACCGAAGTAAGTGTTACCTTGGTCAATGACGAAACGATTCAGGAACTAAATAAATCCTACCGGGGGATCGACCGACCCACCGATGTATTATCCTTTGCTTTTGACGAGGCGACCGAAGGGGAAGCGGCAGTATCCATGAGCGAACAGGAAATCCACCTTCTGGGGGAAATCGTCATTTCCCTGGAGCGCACCATCGCGCAGGCGGAGGAGTATGGGCATAGCGTGGAAAGGGAAATGGCTTTTCTTTTTGTGCATGGCATGCTGCACCTGTTGGGTTATGATCACCAGGAGGATGAGGAAAGGCGCCAAATGCGTCAAATCGAAGAAGAGATTCTTGAAGCGGTTGCTTATGGCCGCGAGAATTAAGTGATTTTGTTTAGGAGGGAATTTAATTATTTTGTCAGAGGTCCACGCGATTCAGTTATTGATTTTAGGGCTTTTGCTGTGTTTGTCGGCTTTTTTCTCTGCTTCCGAAACAGCAGTTTTTTCCGCCAATAAAGTGAAAATCCGGCACCTGATCGAAGAAGGGAATAAACAGGCTGCCCTATTGAAGCGGTTAATGGAGCAGCCCGGTAAGGTCATCTCGACCATTTTGATTGGTAACAATGTGGTCAATATCGGCGCCACGGCGCTGGCCACGTCTTTAGCGATTAGCATCGTCGGTTCAACGGGTGCGGGAATTGCCACCGGAATCATGTCCGTCCTGATTCTTCTTTTCGGGGAAATCACGCCCAAGACTTTGGTGTCACAGCGACCGGAGGGCTTTGCCATCCGGATTAGCGGCATTCTGCATGGTTTAGGAAAGTTGCTTTCTCCCGTTATTTATGTGTTTAACAGCTTTACTAATCTTTTAGTCAGGTTAATCAGCGGTCCGGTCAAGAAGGATCATTTGATTACGGAAGAGGAACTGCGGATGCTGGTTAATGTAGGGGAAGAAGAAGGATTTATCGATGAAGACGAACGGGAGATGATTGACAGCATTTTTGAATTTGACGATACCCTGGTGCGGGAAGTAATGGTGCCGCGTATTGATATTGTGGCGGTGAATATCACCGAGCCATTAGAAAAGGTGATTAAACTAATTGTAGAAAAAGGACATTCCCGGCTTCCGGTTTTTGATGAAACCGTAGACAATATTATTGGCCTGATTTATGCCAAGGACATATTGCGGGTTTTTACGGAGCGGAATGCTGCCGAGACCAGGCTGGAGGATTTGATGAGGCAGGCATATTATGTTCCTGAGAGCAAAAAGGTCCGGGATTTGTTTGCTGAATTACGCAAGGAAAAAGTGCACATGGCCATTGTGCTGGACGAGTACGGGGGGACGGCCGGGTTAATCACCATTGAGGATGTGATTGAGGAGATCGTCGGGGAGATCCAGGATGAATATGACCAGGAGGAAAGGGAAGTGGAAGTCCAAAGCGACGGTTCGTTAATCGTCGATGCGCGCACGCCCATTTCCGAGATTAATAATTTACTGAATACGAGTTTGCCGGAAGATGAATTTGAAACCATTAGCGGTTGGGTTTTTCACAATTTGGGTACATTACCTAATCAAGGACAAGAGTTTGATATCGGGGAGCTTCATGTGAAAATCGAGAAGATCACCGGGCAACGGATTGGGAAGTGCAGCTTTGGAAGAAAAATGAGGAGAAAACGAATCGGAACGAGGAGTAAAATAGCATAATTAAAGGAGCAATGGCAATGATCAAGAAGTGGAAACTGGCAGTTGGCGGCTTGGCAGCGTTTTTTTTGAGCATCGCTTTGGGCGCGGGAGCTTATTATCTGGCGCATCCGTACTTTTTCAAATCAGCCGTCAATAACGAAGTGCCGGAGCAGGAACAGGAGGAGGAAGTGGTGGAAGATCCGGCCGAAGACGCCCCGGGCTATTATTTTGCCGGCTGGAAGGATAAAGCAAGGGGAAGGGCATTGGCCGTGGTGATTGATAATGTCAAGGCCGCCCGACCCCAAACCGGGCTGGAAGATGCCGATGTGGTGGTGGAAGTCCCCGTGGAGGGGGGCATAACCCGCTTTCTTGCGTTGATTTGCTGTGATAATCTGGATTTAGTCGGCCCTGTGCGGAGCGCCCGGTCCTATTTCGTTGACCTGGCGGAAGAATATAAGGCCATTTTGGTCCATGCCGGTGGGTCGCCCGATTCCTTACAGCAACTGGCGGCGCGCAAGCTTGAACACCTTGATGAAATAACCGGCGGGGGGCAAGTGGCCGGGGCTTTCTGGCGGGCTCCGGACCGCTCCAAACCGCATAATCTTTATACCAGCACCGACACCCTTCGGCGGACGGCGAAAAAACTGCAGATGAACACCACCACGCTGCCGCCCCAGCGGAAGCTTTTGGCGGCCGACGCGGAAATCGAAGGGGAGCCGGTGGAAAACGTGCACATTATGTTCCCGCAGAAAAGTTCGATGGTCCGTTTTGCCTTTGACCAGAAGAAGGGGGTTTTCGCCCGGTACATTACCGACCAGGACCAGCCCCATCTGAACGCGGAAGGGGAACAGCTATTGGTGGCCAATGTGCTGATCCAGTTTGCCGATTCCCGCGTGATCGATGGGGACGGACGGTTAAAGATTGCTTTGACAGGAGAAGGCGATGCCCTGATTTTCCGTGGGGGAAAGGTGCTGAAAGGGCGGTGGCAGAAAACGGCCGGGGAACTCACCAAATTTACCGACCGCAACGGGAAAGAGGTGTCTTTGCTGGAAGGTCCTACGTGGCTCGTGATCGTGCCCAAAGGAGTTAAGGTGGAATACTGAGGTGCTCCATCAATCGTGGGGGTATACATAGATCGATCGACACCCGTTAGCCAGGTTATAAATTAAGCAGGAGGAAAAAAGATGGATGAGGAGCTTTGTGGGGAGAAAAAAGCAGAATTGCTGGAAGCAGCCCTGAAGGCACGGGAGAATGCTTATGCCCCTTATTCCCGTTTTCAAGTGGGCGCGGCGCTTCTTGCCGATGACGGGAAGATTTATACCGGTTGCAATGTGGAAAATGCCTCCTATGGATTAGCTGTTTGCGCCGAAAGGGTAGCTGTCTTTCAGGCTGTATTAAATGGCGCCCGTTCCTTCCGGGCGATGGCGGTAGTGGCCGCTTTGGACGAGCCGGTGCCGCCTTGCGGGGCTTGTCGTCAGGTATTAGCGGAATTTGCGCCGGAAATGCCGCTTTTCATGGGCAACCTGCAGGGCAAAATAAGCTGTCTGAAGGTAAAGGATCTATTGCCATACGCTTTTGGGCCGGACAAATTAATGGAGGATAAGGGATAGAATGGTGAGGACTGATGAGCCATTCAAATCCGGTTTTATCGCTTTAATCGGGCGGCCGAATGCGGGAAAATCCACCCTCCTGAATACCCTGCTCGGGCAGAAGGTGGCCATTATCTCCGCTAAACCGCAGACGACCCGTAATAAAATTGTGGGGGTCTTGACCAAACCGCAGCACCAGTTGATTTTTCTGGATACTCCGGGGATTCACAAGCCGTTGGATAAATTAGGGCAGGTCATGGTGGAAACGGCCTTGCATACTTTGCGGGAGGTTGACTTAATCTATTATCTGGTAGATGCTGCAGTGCCTTTTGGCGGGGGAGAAGCGTTCATTTTGGAGAAATTGGAGCATGTCCAAAAACCGGTCTTTTTACTGCTTAATAAGATCGACCGGCTGAAGAAGCCGGAGCTTTTGCCGCTCATTGATTTTTACCGCAAGAAAAGGGAATGGGCGGAGATTGTCCCGCTTTCCGCCTTAACCGGTGAAAACCTGGACCGCTTGCTTGAGGTCACCTTGCCCTATTTGGAAGAAGGGCCGCAGTATTATCCCTCCGATGCGCTGACGGATCAACCGGAGCGGGTTATTTTAGCCGAATTAATCCGGGAGAAAATCATCCTGGCTACCCATCAGGAGATTCCCCATTCCGTGGCAGTATTGGTAGAGCTGATGGAGGAGCGTGCGGAAGACCTGTTTTACATTGGGGCGACCATCTTTGTGGAACATGCCTCCCAGAAGGCGATTCTGATCGGGAAGCAAGGGGAAAGGTTAAAAGAGATCGGCACCCAAGCACGACAGGAGATAGAAAAACTGCTGGGAACGAAAGCTTTCCTGGAGCTGTGGGTTAAAGTGAAAGCTGATTGGCGGAACAGCCCCCGTAATTTGCGGGAGTTCGGCTATACCGCGCCGGAATAAGGCCTCTTTTGTGAAAAGTTTTTCCGGCTTGCGAAAGATCATCATTTATTATATGATAAAGCCGTTGGCTGAATATTGGCTTTTTATAACAACAAAATATAAAAAAACAGAGGGAGGCAAAGAAAACAATGAAAAGAAAGTTGGCTGTATTTTTAAGTCTGCTGCTGGTTTTTGCCTTAGTTGCTACTGGTTGCGGGGCCGGGACACCGGATACGGAGGAACCGCAAGAAAATGAAAAACCGGCGGTCAAAGTAGGTTTTATTTACATAGGTTCCGCCAGTGACGGGGGTTGGTCCGAAGCCCACGACAAAGGTCGTCAATACCTGGAGGAACAACTTGGGGTGGAGACGGTTGTAAAGGAATCGGTGCCGGAAGGGCCGGATTGTATAAAGATAATCAATGACATGGTGGACCAGGGTTGCAATATCATTTTTGCCACCAGCTTTGGCTATATGGATTATGTGGTGCAGGCGGCGCAGAATCATCCCGACGTAAAATTCCTGCATTGCTCCGGTTATAAAATGGCGGACAACCTGGGCGTGTATTTCGGGAGAATCTATCAACCCCGTTATTTATCCGGGATTGTTGCCGGTATGAAAACCAAGACCAATAAAATTGGTTATGTGGCTGCTTTCGGGATTCCCGAAGTAGTGCGGGGAATCAATGCCTTTACCCTGGGCGTTCGTTCCGTTAATCCCGATGCTACCGTTGCGGTAAAATGGACCCATACCTGGGTGGATGCGCCGAAAGCGAAAGAAGCGGCCAAGGCTTTGCTTGATGAAGGTTGTGACGTGATCGCCCAGCACCAGGATGCTCCGGGACCGCAGGTGGCCGCCGAGGAAAGCGGTGTTTGGTCAATTGGCTATAACATGGATATGACCTCGGTTGCTCCGAAAGCCCATATGACGGCGCCGGTCTGGAACTGGGGGCCCTATTACGTGGACCAGATCAAAGCAGTGATGGACGATAGCTGGAAAGCGGAAAACTACTGGGGCGGCATGGAAGACGGCATCGTCAATCTTTCCCCGCTGACGGAAAATGCGCCGGAAGGAGCTCAGGAGGCTGTGGATAAGGCCCAAGCGGCAATTTTATCCGGCGAGAACAAAATCTTTACCGGACCTCTCAAAGATAACACCGGGCAACTAAAAGTTCCGGAGGGAGTAACTTTAACCGATGAACAATTAACCAGCATTGACTGGTTGGTCGAAGGAGTAATAGGTAAGGTAGAATTATAAACAATAAACAAGTCTTGGAATCAAGGACGACGGTGAGGAAGAACCCATGAATCTAATTTCGATGGAAGGGATTACGAAAACCTTCGGCCAGGTGGTGGCCAATAAAAATATCAGGTTTCAGGTGAAAACCGGCGAAATTCATGCCCTGTTAGGAGAGAATGGCGCCGGGAAAAGTACGCTGGTCAATATGCTGTCAGGGATTTATACCCCTGACAGCGGTTCTATTTTTATCAATGGAAAACCGGTGCGGCTTAATTCGCCGCGGGTCGCCATTGATCTAGGCATCGGGATGATCCACCAGCATTTTAAACTGGTCGATGTTATGACGGCCAGGGAGAATATTTTGCTGGGGCAAAAGGGCACTTTCTTTATTAATACTGAAAAACTGACGCAAAAAATCGCCGAGTTTTCGGCGCGCTTTCAACTGGATATTAACCTTGATAAAAAGGTTTATGATATGTCGGTGGGAGAAAAACAAACCTTAGAGATCCTGAAAGTACTCTTCCGCGGAGCACGGATTTTAATTCTGGACGAGCCTACCGCCGTTTTAACTCCGCAGGAAACCAGAAAGCTTTTCCGCATTATGGGTAAAATGAAGGAAGAAGGTTGTGCGGTCATCTTTATTACCCATAAGATGAACGAGGTATTGGAAGTTTCCGACCGGATTACCGTTCTGCGCAAGGGGGAGACGGTAAAAACCGTAAACACCGCCGAGACCGACACGCGGGAGTTAGCCGAATTAATGGTGGGGCATCCGGTTGATTTGGCGATCAAGCGGCCGGACCATCCCCGCGGGCGGGTGATCTTGCAGGTTGATCAGCTGACGGTGGAAAACGAGGAACAGGTGGAAGTATTGAAAAAAGTCAGTTTTGATTTGGCGGAGGGCGAAATCCTCGGTGTGGCGGGGGTGGCCGGCAGCGGGCAGAAGGAATTGTGTGAGGCGATTGCCGGCTTGCAGCCCATTAAAGAAGGGACCATTATCTTTAAGCAGGAGAGCATCGTGGGTCTTTCGCCGCGACAGATTATCACCCGCGGCATCAGTATGAGCTTTATCCCGGAAGACCGTTTGGGGATGGGGCTGGTTGCCTCCATGGATCTTGTTGATAATATGATTCTGAAGGACTATCAAAATCAAAAGGGACCGTTGATTAACCGGAAGCCGGCCGTGACCAAGGCCAAAAGGATTGTGGAAAAGCTGGATATCAGCACTCCCAGTGTCTTTCATCCCATTAAGGAGTTGTCGGGAGGAAATATCCAGAAGGTTTTGGTGGGCCGGGAACTGGAATCGCGGCCGGATTTGCTGATTACCGCTTATCCGGTGCGGGGGTTGGACATCAACGTCAGCTACAAAATTTATGAATTACTGAATGAGGAAAAGAAAAAAGGCGTCGCCATTTTATATATCGGTGAGGACTTGGATGTGCTGCTGGAGTTGTGTGACCGGATTCTGGTCCTTTACAGCGGCCGGGTAAACGGGATTTTACCGGCCGCAAAGACCACGAAAGAAGAACTGGGTTTATTGATGACCGGAGGAAAAGGGAAACTGGAGGAAGCCGAAGGTGCTTAGGATCGTTAAAAAAGCTGAAATGACCAAAACGAAACAGATCGGAATCAGAATTCTGGCGGTTATCCTGGCGCTACTGACTGCCGCTTTGCTGATCTTTGCCATGGATCTTAATCCCTTAGCCGTATATGGGGGGATGTTGAAGGGGGCTTTTGGCTCCGCCTACCGTATCCGGGAAGTAGTGATTGAGGCGACCTCGTTAACTATTGCTTCTTTAGGGATCGCCATTGCCTTTCGGATGCAATTCTGGAACATCGGCGGGGAAGGGCAAATCCTGATGGGGGCTTTTGCCGCTACTTATTTCGCTTTGCACTTTCCGGACCTGCCGGCGTTTTTCCTTTTGTCCACCATGATTATCGCCGCGATGATCGGCGGTGGTTTGTGGGCGATGATTCCGGCCTTTTTTAAGGCGCAGTGGAAAACCAATGAGACGATTATCACCTTAATGATGAATTATATTGCGCTGAAATGGGTCATGTACCTTCAATTTGGGCCGTGGAAGGACCCGACAGCACTGGGCTTTCCCAAAATACCGAATTTTACCGCCAATGCCATTCTGCCGAAGGTTTTTGGAGTGCATATCGGCTGGATTTTCGCACTGATTTTGGTTTTTTTGGTAGCGGTGTTTTTAAATCATTCCAAAAAAGGTTATGAAATTGCCGTGTTAGGGGAAAGCGAGCAAACGGCGCTGTACGCTGGGATTAATGTGAAACGCACCATTATCACGGCCGTCTTTTGGAGCGGGGCCTTGTGCGGTCTGGTGGGGATGATCCAGGCCTCAGCTCTGAATAATACGCTTTCCATTGAAGTATCGGAGGGCATCGGCTTTACCGCGATTATCACCACCTGGCTGGCGGCGTTAAAGCCTGTGGTGATTTTACTGGTTTCGGTGTTATTCGCGGCCTTGGTGCAAGGCGCTTCCTACATTCAGACCGCTTTCGGGATTCCCCAGGCGGCGGCCGAGCTTTTGCAGGGGATGATTTTGTTTTTTGTGCTGGGCAGCGAGTTTTTTATCCGTTACCGCTTTGTGTTGGACAGAGCACCCCTGGGCGGTCTTGAGGAGGAGATGAACAAATGACTACGACCATGGCTATTGTCTTCTTTCTCCAAGCCGCGCTTGTTTCCGGGACTCCCTTGCTGTTTGCCACTTTGGGCGAGATTATTACGGAACGCGCCGGGAACCTGAACCTGGGTGTGGAAGGGATGATGCTGATGGGCGCGGTCAGCGGCTTTGCCGTAAGCCTTTTTACCCAGAATGCCTGGTATGCCTTGTTTGCGGCCATGCTGGCCGGCGCGGCAGGGGCTTTGATTTATGCCGTCTTAACGGTTAGCTTAAGGGCGAATCAGGTGGTTACCGGCTTGACCTTGACGATTTTCGGAACCGGGCTGTCCGGCTTCCTCGGGCAAAGAATGATGGGAGAAGTGGTTCCGGAAGCGGTGAAACTGGTTTTCAAGCCTGTTTCCCTCCCGGTCTTAGGCGATATTCCGTATCTGGGGCCGATCTTTTTTCAACAGGATCCCCTGGTATACCTGGGTTATGTGACGGCAATCGTGGCGGGCCTTTATTTGTATCGGACGCGACTGGGCTTGAATTTGCGAGCCGTAGGAGAAAACGCAGCGGCAGCCGATGCGGCCAGTATCAATGTTTCGTTGTACAAGTATGTGCATATTCTATTAGGCGGGGCCCTCTGCGGGCTGGGTGGAGCTTACCTGTCCCTGGTGTATATTCCGGCCTGGCAAGAAAACGTCACCGCCGGACGGGGCTGGATTGCGGTGGCTCTGGTGATTTTCGCCACCTGGAACCCATACCGAGCCTTGGTAGGTTCGTACCTTTTCGGGGGACTGGATATTATCGGTTTTCGCATTCAAGGCACCGGTTTCCCGGTTTCCCAGTACATGATTGATATGTTGCCTTATTTAGTGACCATTCTTATTCTCGTGGTGGTTTCTTTCCGCAAGTCCAAGGAAAATGCACCGCCTAAGGGGCTGGGGATTCCTTATTTCCGGGAAGAAAGGTAAAGGTGAAGGGAAGGGTTTATTAAGCTTGGGAAAAAATACGGAAGATAAAAGCAGGCAACAATTCCGGAAAACAGAGCGTAAAAAGGAAATATAAGTAAATAGTGTAAAATGTTATGCATTTTTTACTTGCTCTGGAAATGAAGTTTAGTTATAATGGTAAATGTGAGTGCCTAAAGATTATAAAAATGCATAATAAAATTGGAAATACAGGCAGTCATTTGTAACATTTTTTAAAAAAAGAGAGGGATGCTGTGTGGCCAATGGTTTTTTTAAAGGGCTGGGAGCGGTGCTTCTTGTGATGGTGATTATGTTGTGGTCGATGACATTAACAATAAAGGCGATACAAAAAACACCCAAGGCTCCGACTTTTGAGCTGGACAATGTTAGACCTGCTAATATCGATGTAACATGGGAGTCCCAACTACATACTAATGCCGTGCCTGTCCAAAACGGTAACGTAATCCTGAACGGAGGAAATGTCGGGATAATAAATGAGGGACCAATACGGTAGTGCGTTCAAATAAAATGAAAAGAGATGCCTTGTTGTCATAGGTATTGTTATCAAAGGGTAAGTAAGTTGCCTGGGAGGAAAAATCCCAGGCAACTTTTTTGGCTTAAGAAGGATGCAAAATTTTTCTTGACAATAGTATTAGATAGTTGTTAATGTTTACTTTAGCAGAGCAAAAAAGGATGGCCCAATAACGAATGGAAAGAGGTGAGTTTTGTGGATTCGTACCCTCCTTGTAGTAGCTCAGACCGATTATTGAACAACCAATACCGAAGCAGGATTAAAGGGAGGAAATAATCTTCTGTCATGAGTTTTTCTTTCCTCTTTTAGTTCTGCTTCGGTCGAAAGGAGGAAGCAGGATGACCGAGGAAAAGAAATTACTTTTGACAGAATTGGAAGGATACATTGAAGAAAAAGACGCGGAACAGGCAAGGCAGTTTTTAGCTCAGTTGCAGTACGCGGACATTGCGGAAATTCTGGAGGAGCTTGCTTCTGAGGAGCAGCAGCTTTGGGTCTTGTCGCTTTTGGATGACGAAACGGCAGCGCTGGTCTTAAACGAGGTTGATACGGAATTAGGGCTGAAATTGTTGGGGCAATTAAACCAGCAAAAAGCTTCCGATATTTTGGAGGAAATGCCCTTTGACGATGCGGCCGACTTATTAGGAGAGCTCCCGGATTCCGAACAAACCCACTATTTAAATTTACTGGAAAAAGAAGACCGGACCGAAGTTGAGGAATTGCTGACCTATCCTGCCGATACGGCCGGCGGGATCATGACTACGGAGTATGTTTCCGTCATGGAAGACTTTACCGCCGAGGAAGCGATTGCAACTTTACGGAAAATCGCCCCTGACGCGGAGACCATCTACTATGTTTTTGTGGTCAATACCCATAACCAGTTGGTGGGTGTAATCTCGCTGCGGGAATTGATCGTGGCCGCTCCCACCACTTTAATCCGGGACGTTATGCACCGGAAGGTGGTTAGCGTACCGGTGGACATGGACCAGGAAGAAGTCGCCCGGATTGTTTCGAAGTACAATTTTCTGGCGGTGCCGGTTATTGACGACCAGCAGCATTTGCTTGGCATTGTCACGGTTGATGACGTTATTGACGTCATTCATGAAGAAGTGACCGAAGATATCTTCCGTTTGGCCGGTGCGCCGGGGGAAGAAGAAGACGAGGAAGACACGTCCGTCTGGAAAATTGCCACCTCTTTAAAAGCTCGTTTGCCGTGGCTTTTCGTGACCATGTTAGGCGGGTTGGTTTCTGGGCAGATTTTGAGCCATTTTTCCGACCAAATCAATGCGGTGGTGGCCTTAGCCTTTTTTATCCCTTTGTTAACGGGAATGGGCGGGAATGTGGGCACCCAGTCTTCGACGGTAACGGTACGGGGGATCGCTACCGGGCAGATTAAAGGGAAGGGTGCCTGGAAGATTGTGTGCCGGGAAGCTTTGGTCGGGCTAATGATTGGGCTGGTATTAGGCGTTTTTGTGGGTGTTGTCGCTTCATGGTGGCAGGATAAACCGATGCTTGGTTTAGTGGTGGGGCTGGCCATGGCCGGGAATATGCTGACCGCTGCCGCCATGGGGGCTTTTGTGCCGCTGACCTTCCGCAAATTAGGGATTGACCCGGCGGTGGCTTCCGCGCCCTTTATTTCCACTGCCATAGATATTACCGGTTTGTTGATTTATTCCACGCTGGCGACGCTCCTGATTGTCTATCTTTTATAAGGTGAAATTTTTGTTCACTAAGCACATTAAGGGATTAAGGGGGGGTCTTTGGTGTTTACCTTGCAGGAAGTTGTCCAAAGCATTGACCATACTTTGCTTAATCCCGCGGCCACGGAAAAGGATTACCGGCTTTTATGCGGGCAGGCAGTAAAGAGAGCTTTCAAGGCAGTATGCGTACTGCCTTGTTATGTTCCTTTTTGTGTTCAGCAATTACAAAACTCGCCGGTGCTGGTGGCGACCGTGGTGGGCTTTCCTTTGGGTGCCAACAGGGCTAAAATCAAGGTTTGGGAAGCGCAACAGGCTTTCGCCGACGGGGCGGCGGAAATTGACGTGGTCATTAACATCGGAGCCTTAAAAGACGGCCACTTCAATGTTGTCGCGGAGGAACTACAGCAACTGGTACAGGTAGCCCGCGCCTTTTCCGAGCGGAAAATCGTCAAAGTAATCATTGAAACAGGCTTATTAACCGAACCGGAAAAAAGAAAAGCCGGAGAGCTTGCCGTGGAAGCGGGAGCGGATTTTGTGAAGACTTCCACCGGCTTTAACGGGGGCGGAGCCACGGTGGAGGATGTACGGTTGCTGGCGGCTGTCTGCGGGGACCAAGCGCGGGTCAAGGCATCCGGCGGCATCCGGACCTGGGAACAAGCGGAAAAACTATTGCTGGCCGGAGCGCGCCGCCTGGGGACGAGCAGCGGCGAAAAGATTGTCCGGGAATATCTTGAAGCCCAGGGGTCTTCGGTCTAATTGTTATACCCTTAACCGAATTCTGATTTTTGTTTCTATTTTTACTCTTTGTTTCTTTTGCCAAATTCGATTATAATTAGATGTGGAAACAAAAAACCAGTATACAAAGAACGGGTGGTGCCAGACTAACAAATACCAAACAGCCTGAGCACAAAACCTGACGAAAGGATAACAGCAACCATGGGGCAAAACAAAGTGTTTTGGAACTATTTTATGGCAACCGGAAATATTGGTGCATATCTTCTTTTTCGGAAAGTTGGGCACGAGCAAGGTCTCAAGTTTAAAAGAGCGGAAAAAAACAGCAGAGACATTTTGTAATAATATAAATCGGTCTCGGGAATGGAGAAAGAGGGTATGGGTCTTTATAGAACGAAGGCAATCGTTTTAAGAAGTAGAAAATTTGCGGAGACAGACAGCCTGTTAACCCTGCTTACAAGAAAGAAAGGCAAAATAACGGTAATTGCCAAGGGGGTCCGGAAAAGCAACAGTAGTTTGCGGGGTGGCGTGCAGTTATTTACGTACAATGATATGCTGTTGTATGAAGGCCGCAATTTGGATATTGTCACGCAAAGCCAGTGTCTGGAGGCTTTCACCAGCATCCAGGAGAATATGGAGGCTATGGCCGCCGCCAGCTACTGGTGCGAATTGCTGGATAAATTTGTTCCTGACGGGGAAAGGGACCTGAGTTTATTTGCTCTAGCCCTGGCCGGATTTCATCTTTTGGCTTTAGATTATGATGAACTTACGATGAGGGCGTTGGAAGTAAAACTGTTACTGCAGCGAGGCTATATGCCGGAATTAGAGCGGTGCGTTTCCTGCGGCAGGATTTTGCAGCATGGCGAGCCGATTGGCTTTTCCGCGGTGAAAGGCGGAGTTCTGTGCGGCTCTTGTCGACAGGGTGATGTGGTGCCCATGACCTCGGAGAGTGTACGGGCGTGGCAACAGCTCCAGCGCATTGAGTTAACTAAACTGGGCAGATTAAAGGTGAGCGGCGGAGGATTGAGCGCTCTTGATAAAGCGTTGGAAAAGTATTTGGCGGTTCAGTTGGAGTGTCCCTTAAAGGCACGGCCAATCCTCAGGGAAATCGTTCAGACGCCGCAAAATTAAAAGGTCCTTAGATGGTAATAATATTAAAAAAGAGAACAGGAGGGTTTTGTGATGGATGAACTGGAAAAGATTGATGTGATCAGGGAAAGGCTCGGTGTTACATATAAGGAAGCGAAGGAAGCCCTGGATCGGGCAGGGGGTGATGTGGTTCAGGCCTTGATTAACCTGGAGGACGCCCATCGCAAATGGGATGACGCCCTGGAGGAAAAAGGGCGGCAATTAATCGAATATATTAAGGAAATTATTAGGAAAGGAAATGTAACCAGGGTTAAACTTAAGAAAGGCGACCATGTGGTGATCGAGATCCCGGCCACCGTGGGAGCAATCGGAATCGGTGGAATCTTCCTCAGCCCGATTCTGGCCATTTTGAGTGTTGTCGGCACGGTTGCCGCCTTAGTTGCGAATTATAGTTTGGAAATCGAGCGGCAGGATGGGCAAGTGGAAAAACGTGATTTAAGTTTTCTGGAAGAAGAAAACAAGCAAGATCCCGGAGCGGAATCTTAGGCCGCAAGAGGGTAGTTTAGGCTGTAAGCCTTTTGACTCCAGCCGAGTTAGGTCGGGCTCCGCAGCGGAGCGTCAATTGAATCAGGAATCTGGTGATGAAGGGAAGAGTACCTGCTGAAGGGACATATCAGCGAGTCAAGGAGGGTGCAAGCTTGACCAGAAGCGGCAGGGAAGGAGGCAGCCTTGAGCCAGGAGCGAAAAAGAGGGTCTTTTTCATTAATGTGATGAAGATCAAGCAGGGTGGAACCGCGGGATTAGCCTCTCGTCCCTGCAGCGTGCTTGCTGCAGGGTTGAGAGGTTTTCGTTTTTGTATAGTACTTCGTAAAGGAGTGAAAAAAACAATGAATTTTCAGGAACTGATTCTCGCCCTCAATAAATACTGGGGAGAACAGGGTTGTATTATTCAACAGCCCTATGATTTGGAAGTAGGGGCAGGAACCATGAATCCGGCAACTTTTTTGCGAGCCTTAGGGCCGGAACCGTGGAATGTGGCCTATGTGGAACCTTCCCGTCGTCCCACCGACGGCCGCTATGGGGAGAACCCCAACCGCTTGCAGCACTATTATCAATACCAGGTTATTCTCAAACCGTCCCCCGACAATGTGCAGGAGATGTACCTGGATAGCCTGCGGGTTTTGGGAATCAACCCTTTGGAACACGATATCCGTTTTGTGGAGGACAACTGGGAATCGCCCACCTTAGGCGCCTGGGGCTTAGGCTGGGAAGTATGGCTGGATGGCATGGAGGTCACCCAGTTCACCTATTTCCAACAATGCGGCGGGATCGACTGTCATCCGGTTTGTGCGGAGATTACTTACGGGATTGAGCGCTTAGCGATGTTTATTCAGGGGAAGGACAATGTCTTTGATATTGAATGGGTGAACGACATTACTTACGGCAACGTCCATCACCAGGGGGAAGTGGACTATTCCATTTATAATTTTGAAGTAGCGGATACGGACCTGCTTTTTAAGCTTTTTGATGCCTATGAGCAGGAAGCGATGCGGGTGATTGAAAAAGGGCTGGTCCAGCCGGCTTACGATTATGTTTTAAAATGCTCTCATACCTTTAATCTTCTGGAGGCCCGGGGCGCGATTAGCGTCACGGAACGTACCGGCTTTGTGGCGCGGGTGCGGAATATGGCGCGAGCATGCGCCCAGGGCTATGTGGCGCAACGGGAGGCCTTAGGTTTTCCGTTGCTGAAAAAAGCGACCGGAGCGGCCGGGTCTGCCGGGAAAACCGGTGCGACCAATGGGGCCCAGGCAGCCGAAACAGCAGAAACAACCGGAGCAGAGGAGGTGAAATAAAGCATGGCTGATTATTTGTTGGAGATTGGCACGGAGGAAATACCGGCGAAGTTTATGCCCGGCGCTTTAGCAGAATTACAAGCGATGGCCGCCGCAAAGCTCAAGGAACATCGCATTAGTTTTAAGTCCCTGCGGACCATGGGGACGCCCCGCCGTTTGGTGCTGTATATTGAGGATCTTGCGGCCTACGGGGAGGATTTAAAGGAAGAGGTGCGTGGCCCGGCCAAAAAAGCCGCCTTTGACGCAACGGGAGCGCCGACCAAAGCAGCCAAAGGCTTTGCCCGTTCCCAGGGTGTTCCGGTGGAAAGCTTGATCGTGAAGGAAACCGGAAACGGTGAATATCTTTTTGCCCTGAAGGAAGTGAAAGGGAAAGCCACCGAGGAGCTATTACCGGAGCTGGCTGTGCAGTTGGTTACCGGTTTGAGCTTTCCAAAGCCGATGCGCTGGGGCAGTATAGAGATGCGCTTTGCCCGCCCCATTCGGTGGTTGGTATCCCTGTTTGATGAAAAAGTCATTCCCTTTTCCTTAGCGGGCTTGCAGGCAGGAAGAAGGAGCCGGGGACATCGTTTTCTGGGCCAGCCTGAAATTGAGATAAAAAGTCCGCAGACTTATCCTGAGCAAATGCGGGAAAACTATGTCATGGTCGACCAGGAGGAGAGGAGAGAAGAATGCTGGCGGCAGATTCAGGAACAGGCGGCACGGGTCAATGGCCGGGTTAAAGAAGACAGCAGCCTATTGGAAGAAGTCATTTATTTGCTGGAATGGCCGACGGCCTTGACCGGTAGTATTGCCGAAGAATATCTCCAGATGCCGGAAGAAGTGGTGATCACGCCGATGCGGGAACACCAACGCTATTTCCCGGTGCGTGACGGGGAAGGAAAACTATTGCCCTATTTCATTACGGTCCGGAACGGCAATGCCGACCACATCCACATCGTCCGGGCGGGAAACGAAAGGGTTTTAAAGGCGCGCTTGGCCGATGCCCGCTTTTTCTGGGAAGAGGACCAAAAGAAAAAGCTGGAGGACTACCTGCCCCAGTTAGAAAAAGTTGTTTTCCAGGAGAAACTGGGCACCATCGCTCAGAAAAGTGAGCGGGTGGTTCGTCTTGTTGGCAGCCTGACTGCCAGGCTGCAGGTCATTGATGCGGTGGCAGGTGCTGCGGCGCGGGCGGCCCAGTTAGCGAAAGCTGATTTGGTGACCAATATGGTTTATGAATTCCCGGAATTGCAGGGAATTATGGGTCGCTATTACGCTTTACTCTCCGGGGAAAAGGAAGAGGTGGCGCAAGCGATCCTTGAGCATTATCAGCCTCGTTTTGCGGGTGATGTTGTGCCGGCGAGCACGGCTGGCGCCATCGTCAGTATTGCGGATAAGATGGACACCCTGGCCGGTTGCTTTGCCATTGGCATTGAACCTACCGGCTCCCAGGACCCCTATGCTTTAAGAAGGCAGGCGATGGGCGTATGCCAGATTCTTTTGGCTCATGGTTTCGAAGTGCATCTTGACCACCTGATTGCGAGCGCCCTGACCAATTACCGGGCAGTGCTGGACGAAGCTGCTTTGGGGGAAAACACGGCGGCCAGGCTCAAGGAATTTTTCCAGTCCCGCATCAAGAATATCCTTGCCGACCGGGGGCACCGGTACGACGTGATTGACGCTGTATTGGGCGTGGAATACGGAGACCTGTTAAGCACAGTAGCCCGGGCCGAGGCTCTGACCTCGCTGCGGGATAATGAGCAATTCCAGGATTTATTGCGCGGGTATACCCGGGCCTCGAATCTGGCGGCCAAGAAAGAGGAAGGGGAGATCAACCCGGCCTATTTCAGTGACGATACGGAAAAAGTCCTTTTTGCCGCTCTCGAAAATACGGCCGCTGAGCTTGCCCCTTTGGAAGTCAAACGGGATTTCCAGGGAATGATTACCATACTTGCGGCCTTAGCCGAGCCCATCGACCGGTTTTTTGACGCGGTCATGGTGATGGCGGAAGACCGGCAGGTGCGGATTAACCGTTTGGGACTACTGGCGGAGGTAGTTGCTTTGACCAAAAAGGTGGGGGATCTTGGTAAAATCGTTGTGGACAAATGACCATAATCCCAAAATTTTTTTCCTTTAAAAATGGTAAATTATATATTAAAATGTGTTATAGTATATGATAGTAATGTTGGTAATAATGATAACATTATTGAATGCGAGGTGGTCATTATTCGTCTGACAAAGCGCCAGGAGCAGATTATCAAAATTGTAGAAGAGCACGGACCAATTATCGGAGAAGATATTGCAGATCTGTTAGGGGTAGTTCGAGCTACCTTGCGTCCTGATTTTGCTTTATTGACGAAGGCCGGATTGTTAAAAGCGCGTCCTCGCGTCGGTTATTATCTTGCCAGCAAAAAGATTCCTTCCCAGACTGCGGAAACGGTTAAAGGAATGAAGGTCGCTGATTGGAAGTCGGCTCCGGTCGTCGTTGAGGAAAATGTAACCGTGTATGATGCCATTGTTAATCTGTTCCTTAACGATGTGGGTACTTTGTATATTATCAGCGAGGGAGGCATTCTGGAAGGGGTGGTTTCCCGCAAAGACCTCTTGAAGATTGTCCTTGGACAGGCCGATATTCATAAAATACCGATTAATGTGATAATGACCCGGATGCCCAATGTGGTTACCGTGACTGCCGATGATTCTTTGTGGGAAGCCGCCAAAAAACTGGTTGACCATGAAATCGATTCTCTACCAGTGGTTCAACCAATCTTTCATAATGGACGAGAAGGGCTGGAGGTAATTGGCCGCATTACGAAATCTAATATTACCAAGGCTTTTGTAGAATTAGGTGTGGATTAGGAAAGGCTAAGCGCAGAAGCTACCGATTCCGGTTAGTAACGCTGCTGATGTTATAGATAAGGAGGGGGAAGGAGCAGAGAAAACAAAAATGGTTGGATTCTGTAACACAACGGTCGTTGAGCAGAGCTCTTGTTTTACAAATTTTTTATCGAGGTGATTGGTAAATGGGAAAGGTAAAGTATGTTTACTTGTTCAATGAAGGACGGGCGGACATGAAAAACCTGCTGGGCGGCAAAGGGGCTAACCTTGCGGAAATGAGAAGTATTGGTCTGCCGGTGCCTCCTGGATTGACGATTACCACGGAAGCCTGTAAAGAATATTACAAGTTAGGGCAGAAGTTCCCCGACGGCATGGAAGAAGACATGTGGGCCAAATTAAAAGAGGTGGAAAAAGAGACCGGAAGAAAATTTGGCGATGCCGACAATCCGTTGCTGGTTTCCGTTCGCTCGGGCGCTCCTGTTTCCATGCCTGGGATGATGGATACAATTCTCAATCTTGGCTTGAACGAACAAACCGTTCAAGGGATGATTAAACAGACCAGCAACGAGCGTTTTGTACTGGATTGCTTCAGACGGTTTATTCAAATGTTCGCTAATGTGGTAATGGAAGTGGAGCATAAAAACTTTGAAGCGGCGTTGGAGAAGGTGAAAGAAGAGTACGGGGTAGAGGTAGACAAAGACTTATCACCGGAAGCGCTGAGAAAGGTGATCCAGGCCTATAAAGAGATCGTCAAGAAAGAGACCGGCCGTGAGTTCCCAACCGATCCGAAAGAACAATTAATCATGGCCGTAAAGGCAGTTTTCAGTTCATGGTACAATCCGAGAGCGATCGTATACCGGAAAATCAACAAGATTTCCGATGACCTGGGCACTGCCGTTAATGTCCAGTCGATGGTTTTCGGTAATGTGGGCGATGATTCCGGAACCGGGGTGGCCTTTACCCGCAATCCTTCGACCGGGGAAAAGAAAATCTACGGCGAATATTTAATGAATGCCCAAGGGGAAGACGTTGTGGCCGGAATTCGTACACCTAATCCCATTTCGGCTTTGCAGAAGGATGCACCGGAAATATATGCACAGTTTGAGAAGATTTGTAAGACCTTGGAAAACCACTACCGGGATATGCAGGATATCGAGTTTACCATTGAACGCGGTAAATTATATATGCTGCAGACCAGAACCGGAAAGAGAACGGCCCATGCAGCGGTCAAGATTGCCGTTGATTTACAGAAAGAAGGATTGATTACGAAAGAGGAAGCGGTGTTACGGGTAGATCCTTCTTCCCTGAATCAATTATTACATAGAAGAATTGATCCCAGTTCCAAGGCTGAAGTGATTGCCAAAGGTTTGCCTGCTTCTCCTGGTGCGGCTAGTGGTGCCGTTGTTTTGAATGCGGATAAAGCTGAAGAACTCGGAAAAAATGGAGAAAAAGTAATCTTAGTGAGCACGGAAACAACACCTGATGATATTCATGGTATCGTGGCGGCACAAGGTATTTTAACCAGCCGTGGCGGGATGACCAGCCATGCTGCGGTTGTGGCGCGCGGGATGGGTAAATGTTGTGTTTGTGGCTGTGAAGCCTTGAAGATTGATGAACAAGCCGGTGTAATTAGGGTTAAAGATCTGGTCATTAAGGAAGGCGACATTATCTCACTGGATGGTAGTACCGGCAGTGTAATGTTAGGTGAAGTAAAAATGATCGATCCGGAATTAAGCGGTGAGTTCCAGATTCTTTTAGAGTGGGCGGATCAATTCAGAAAGCTGGGTGTGCGTACTAATGCCGATACTCCTAATGATGTGAAAAAGGCCCGGGGTTTTGGAGCCGAAGGAATTGGGCTCTGCCGCACCGAGCATATGTTTATGGCGCCCGACCGGATTCCGATTGTGCAGGAAATGATTATGGCGGATACAGCCGAGGAAAGGGAAGCGGCTTTAGCTAAACTGATGCCTATGCAGGAAGAGGATTTCTACGGTATCTTAAAAGCAATGGACGGATTCCCGGTTACCATTCGTTTGCTGGATCCTCCCTTACATGAATTCCTGCCTAATGCGGAAGAGCTGGCGATTGAGCTTGCTGAATTAAGGCTTAAGGGCGGCAACAAGAAGGAAATCGAGAAAAAAGAATTTCTCCTGGCCAAAGCAAGATCCCTGCATGAATTTAACCCGATGCTCGGCCACAGAGGCTGCCGTTTAGGGGTCAGTTATCCTGAAATCTACCGGATGCAGGTAAGAGCTATTTTCCAGGCGGCGGTCCGTTTGGTGAAGGAAGGCTATAAGGTAATTCCGGAAGTAGAAATTCCGCTCGTTATTCATCCCAATGAGCTGTCCCTCTTGAAGGAAGAAGCTGTACAGATCGCGGAAGAAATTATAAATAAAGCAGGGGTGAAATTTGAGTATTACGTAGGCACCATGATTGAATTACCGCGGGCCTGCCTGGCAGCAGATGAACTGGCTGAGCACGCCGACTTCTTCTCCTTTGGAACCAACGACCTTACCCAGACGACCTTTGGGTTCAGCCGTGACGACGCGGAAGGCAAATTTATGCATGACTATCTCGATAAGAAAATCCTCAAGGAAGATCCCTTCATGGTCATCGACCGTGACGGCGTCGGCGAGCTTATGAAGTTAGCGGTGAAGAAAGGCCGCGAGAAGAAGCCGAATCTCCTCATCGGCATCTGCGGCGAGCATGGCGGCGATCCGAACTCCGTAGAGTTCTGCCACCTGGTCGGTTTGGACTTTGTCAGTTGCTCACCCTTTAGAGTGCCGATTGCCAGACTAGCGGCCGCCCAGGCGCAGATCAGCTATCCGCGCAAATAAACAGGGCCAATACAGCTCAGAAAGACTTCTACCAAGGACATGAGCGATTAAGGGAAAATAAGACAGGGTATTATCTCTTCAATGAAGAGATAATACCCTTTTTTTATCAGTGCCGGCATTCGTTTTTTATAAAACCCTGTTATCAGGAGCTTCCGTGGTTGATGTGTCCCTGCCTGGCCTTACTGATTGCTCTGCCCTGTGGGCTTGGAACACACAAATTAATCCAGGCGACTATCTTATAATTATGTCTTTTTAAATGTACTACAATGATATTAATGCCAAGATGAGAAATTTATGTTACAACACCGCATTTCCATAGCTCACCTTAGCTCAACGGCGAATATTTTTGGTCTCTCATACTTTTAGTATGAGAGGCTTTTTTTGCAATTTCATCCTTTTGGCTAATGAATTTCTTCTTATCTTTCTCTAAACTGTGTTTATGAAGGAGGCGTGATGGAAATGAAGACGCTCCAAAATTGGCGTAATTGTTACGCTGTATTATTGGCAATCAGTGTTCTCCTGATAGCATGGTATGCCGTATATTCTGGATATTTGATATGCTTGGCACCCGTGAAATAAAAGCTCATTATAAACGGTATAAATATGAGATTTTGAGATTTAAAAAAAGTCATAAAGAAGTCTATGAATGGTATGACAAACGAATAATTTCACCATATTATTGGAATTACGGGTTAGTGAACACATTGTTTTTTTCCGGTGCGTTAGTGTTATTTCTGTTTATTTTTGAGAAAAGTAATATGTTTGGCATCTGTTTTGGGAGTATATTATTAATTGTTACACCAATGTGACATTGGTTTGCGGTTAGATAAGAGTATATAATAAAAGAGATACATTGTGATTCCTATCAACATATATGCAAATAATTGAAAACAAAGGAGAAATAGACGATGCAAGAGAATAAGACTAGCTGTGCTGCGGACCGTGCGATGGAACTTTTCAACAATGGATACAGTTGCTCGCAAGCGGTAATAGGTGCCTTTTGTGATGAAATCGGGATGGATTTTGACACGGCGATGAAGCTTACTTCTTCTTTTGGCGCCGGGATGGGAAGGCTGCGTGAGGTCTGCGGAGCGGTTACGGGGATGTTTATGGTTGCCGGTTTGCTTTACGGGTTTTCTGATCCCTCCAATAAAGAAAAAAGGATCGAGCATTATAAATTGATTCAATCCCTTGCCCAGCAATTTAAAGAAGCAAACGGTTCGATTATCTGTAAAGAATTAACCGGCTTGAGCACAGATACGAACAGGCTTATCCCAGAGGAAAGAAAAGGAGAGTACGCTAAAAAACCTTCTTGTGTGGAGATGGTCGGGCAAGCGGCCGCAATGCTGGAGCAACTAAGAAAGTAATATATGTCTTGACAAAAGAGCAGGGCTGAGATAAGTTAAAACCGACCGACCGGTTTCTCGGAAGAAGCTGGATGAACCGAAATGAAACAATTTTAAAATAAGAGAAATAAAACAAATAGAAAAGGGGAGATGATAGGAATGAAATTTAAAGGCACAAAGACAGAAAAAAATCTCTGGGAAGCTTTCGCGGGAGAATCACAGGCGAGGAATAAATATACATATTTTGCTTCCGCCGCCAAGAAAGAAGGTTATGAGCAAATCGCCGCTATTTTTGAAGCGACTGCAAACAACGAAAAGGAACATGCCAAACTGTGGTTTAAAGCTTTAGAAGAGCTTGGTGGTACTGCCCAAAATCTTCTCCATGCCGCGGAAGGTGAAAATTACGAATGGACTGATATGTACGCTCGTTTTGCCAAGGAGGCAGAGGAAGAAGGATTCATCGATCTGGCCGAACAATTCCGCAAAGTTGCGGAGATCGAGAAGGCTCACGAGGCAAGATTCCGTAAACTACTTCGTAATGTCGAGACGAAGACAGTGTTTGAAAAAACAGAAGATACGGTGTGGGAATGCCGGAATTGCGGTCACATTGTAATCGGGAAAAAGGCACCTGAGGTTTGTCCCGTTTGCAACCACCCCCAAAGCTTTTTCGAAGTGAGAAAAGAAAATTATTAATCGAACTGAACCTCCCTCATCTTTAAGTGGGGGAGGTTTATTATTGACTTATCAGTTTACTTAGCGTATAATAAAATCAGAAAGTATGAAATTCTGAAAAGGTGATTTGTATGCTGGTTGAAATACGAGGGAGATCACAGATTACTATTCCTTCTGAAATAGTTAAAAAACTTGGCATTAAAGAAGGCGATCAATTTGAAGTAATAGAAAAAGATGGTGGTATATTTTTATGTCCTGTAGTTGTTTACCCTAAGAATGAAATGATCCGTATCGCTAAACTTATTAAAGAAACGGAAGCTGAGTATAAGAGTGGTGAAATGAAAGCTTATGACGACATAGACAAGATGTTTATGGATATGGGGATTAATTTAGATGAAGTTTAAAATCATTTTCACTAAAACCTTTGAAAAGAATTTAAAAAGACTTATAATTACTGAACAGAAGCAGGTAGCAGAAAAGCTGAAAATACTTCAAATTAACCCATACCATCCATCTTTGCGTACCAAAAAAACCAAGGGTTTTGAAGGTTTATTTGAATGTAGTGTTAACATGGATATAAGGATACCTTGGCCGTATGAAGGGTCTGATATTATTACGTTGGATATTGGACATCATTCTATTGTAGATAAATTATGAGTAACAACTTTTTAGGTATGGCATCATGGGCCTTATCTAATATATGTACGATAGTATATATATTAGATAAGGCATTTTTTAAAATTTATTATTAAAAAAGCGAAGGCGGAAAAGAAGGGGCGCACGAAAGCGGAAGTCGATGAAATCATCCGTTGGTTAACAGGATACAGCCAGGAAGAGCTGGAAGCCCAATTGGAAAAACAGGTCAACTTCGAAACCTTCTTTGCGGAAGCGCCTCAACCGAACCCGGCGCGGAGTTTAATCAAAGGAGTCGTTTGTGGGGTTCGGGTAGAGGGAATCGAAGAACCGTTAATGCGGGAGATTCGGTATTTGGACAAGCTGATTGACGAGTTAGCCAAGGGAAAAGCGATGGATAAAATCTTGCGGAAAAATAATTAAATTAATATAATATGGTAAACAATTAAGATTTAGCATGGGAGGTAGAGGGATGGAGGGTAATAATCCGATTGTCGAGAATCTTGCTAATCCTCATGAGTTGGAGAAAATATACCGAAAAGATCCGGAAGCTTTTAAAAAGTCATTTTTGTCCGCCTGGGAACAAAACCAGGATTCGCCGGTCCTGGCGGTCTGGCATGAACGGTTATTTTTCCAGGAGGAAAGTAGCGGCAACGCTTCCTTCTGTTCGAGAGATTTTCTGTTCATGGGCCTTTTAGCCATTCTGGCCGGATTAAGTACCAGGATCATTTTGTATTTTACAGAACAAAGTGCCATCGCGCCGATTAATTTCGTTTTTGGGATCGCTCCTTTTTTGGCGGCCTATTTCATACACAAAAAGCTGCCCGAGAAAAAGATCCGGTACATCATCGGAGCGGTATTTCTGGTTTCCGCACTGTATATTAATTTGTTGCCCCTCGAGCAAAAAGACAGTATCAATCTGGCTTATCTCCATCTTCCCGTTTTCTTATGGGTATTGGTCGGGCTTGCCTATACCGGTAATGAGTATGGCTTAGGCAGCGCCAGGTTGTCCTATCTCAAATTCAACGGGGAATTTGCCATCATTTACACCAGTATGGGCATCTGCGGCATTATATTATCACTATTGACCATCTCGCTGTTTCAATATATCGGCCTGTCGATTGAAGATTTCTATTTTGCAAACGTGGTGGAATTTGGGGCGGCGGCCCTGGCGATTGTGGCGGCGTACCTTATCTTAAGGAATCTTAAACTGGCCAAAAATATTGCCCCGTATCTGGCCAAAATTTTTAGCCCGCTGGTCCTTGCCACTTTGGTCGCCTATCTGATCGCAGTTGTTTGGGTGGGCAAGAATCCCTTTTTGGATCGCAATTTTCTTCTTTCTTTCAACATTATCCTTTTCATTGTATTGGGTGTCACGATTTATTCCATCTCGGAAAGCGGCGCGGACGAGCGCAAGACCATTTCCGATTATATAAACTGTGCCCTGATCATGTTGTCGCTGGTCATTGATACGGTCGCTTTGTCCGCTATCCTGTTCAGGCTTACTTCTTACGGGATTACGCCGAACAGAATAGCGGTTTTGGGCGTAAACATCCTGATCTGGGCGAATTTAATCTGGATTACGCTTTCTTATCTGCGTTTTCTTCGTAATAAAAACGGAGTTTCCATCGTCCAGGATTCGGTTACCAAGTTTTTGCCGGTCTACGGACTTTGGGCAGCTTTCGTTACCTTTGCTTTTCCACTAATTTTTTAAGAGGATCTTAAGAGTATTTATTGAAGAGTATCTATTGAAGGCAGCCACAAGCTTTTGGTAGGGCTGCCTTTTTGTTGTTTTGTCGCTGCCAATAAAAAAGCCGGCCTATCGCCGGCTTTGGGGAATCCTTTTTCATGGTTGGTGAACTAATGGTGAAATATGCTATAATGAATACTAAATAGCAGAAGAGGTATAGTAAAACAACATTAGTTGGTTTCCAATTCCACATTGGTAAAATCTTTAACAAGATCTTCAATTACTTGCACCTGGATGGTTTCTTGCTCTTTTCTAAAGCGAAAGATGCCGTTGTTAAAATCGGTTCCGCTTTCTTTAAAGAAGATACCCTCATATTCAACGTTATGGGTGTAGATAAAAGTCAGCCGATAGTGGTCATCCTCTTTTACAAGATAGGCTCTTACGCCTTTATTGTAATTATCATCGGCGTCTTTCATATAACGGGCGACCGAAACAATATGGAGATCAATGAAGGGAATTTCCCGCAACAAGGCATTGACGATGGATTCTTTGGAGATTTGTTCCCAGCGGCTGTGGGGGGATTCGCCGATAATGATTTGTGTGATTCTCTTCTGGCGGGCCACTTCCGCAATTACTTGATAGGCGGGACGCGGTTCGTTATCGAGCAGGACAAACTCCTCGGCTCCGTTTTCTTCCGCTAAACGTCTCCATTTGGCAATATAGTCTGATTTTTCCGCATCCATTTCGTCAAGGGGTTTCGGGTCAATATGTAAAATATAGAGGGGGCAGTTGGACATTTGAGCAATCTTAATGCCACGCTTGATCAGTCGTTCACCATTTGGTCCATAATAAACACAAACGAGAATCCGTTCATCGGTGCATTTGTTCATTCCCGGCATTTTCTGTTTCCCTCCGCAGGTATAGTATACTTGCACTTATGATGAATATAACTTATCTTTGCTGTTCCGTCAATATTAGCCGCTTTTTTGCTTTGGTTGGGACGTGCTTTCATCAATTGGAAAGGAGAAGGCTTGATGGCATACTTCTACCAGGTCATCGCTCTTCCATTTATTACCGCTGTTTTTGTTCCGTTCTTACATAAGCGTATTAACCCTCGGATCCACACGGGTTGGTTTGTTCTGTTTGTTCCGTTGATTTTATTTTGTTATCTTTGTTCCTACATCCCTATTATTTCCGCCGGCCGGATCGTTCATTTGAACCTTCCCTGGATTCCGTCTTATGGTCTTAATTTAACCGCCCATCTGGACGGTTTAGCCCTAGTTTTTGCTTTAATCATTAGCGGCATGGGCTTTTTGGTGACCCTTTATTCAATTTATTATTTGTCCAAGTTCAAAGAAGCCTTACATAATTTCTATGTTTATTTGCTCCTCTTTATGGGAGCCATGCTGGGCGTTGTTTTTGCCGACAACCTTTTTGTCTTATATGTTTTTTGGGAAATCACCAGTATCTCGTCCTTTTTGTTGATCGCCTACTGGTTCGAACGGGAAAAATCCCGCTCCGGCGCCCAAAAGTCTTTGTTGATTACGGTTTTTGGCGGTCTATCGATGCTGGCGGGCTTTATTCTTCTTTTCCTGATCACCGGAACAGCCAGCATTCAAGCATTAATGAACAAAGTAGAGCTCATCCAGTCGCATCCCTTTTTTGTGCCGGCGATGGTTTTAGTCCTGTTGGGGGCGTTTACCAAATCAGCCCAGTTTCCCTTTAGTATCTGGTTGCCTGATGCCATGGAGGCGCCAACGCCCATCAGCGCCTATTTACATTCGGCCACGATGGTGAAAGCGGGCATTTATCTGGTCGCCCGTTTAACGCTGCTTTTCGGTGGGGCAGCGGAATGGTTCTGGCTGGTGGCGGGCGTCGGTCTGGTCACCTTGTTCTACGGCTCTTTAAATGCCCTGAAACAGACCGATTTAAAAGCCCTCCTGGCTTATTCGACCATTAGCCAGTTGGGTTTAATCATGAGCTTATTAGGTTTAGGCTCGGCTGCTTTGTATTTTGGTGCCGGCAAGGAAGGGACAGTGTACGCCATTGCCATCTTTGCCGCCATTTTTCACCTGGTGAATCACGCCACTTTTAAAGGTTGTCTCTTTATGGTGGTGGGGATAATCGACCATGAGCTAGGGACACGGAGTATTCGGAAGTTAGGCGGTTTAATGCAGGCCATGCCCATCTCCTTCCTTCTGACCTTGACGGGGAGCTTGGCCATGGCCGGCCTGCCTCCTTTTAACGGCTTTCTAAGCAAGGAGATGTTTTTTGCGGCGGTATTAAAGGCCGGGGAAATGCCATTTTTTCAAATGGGAAGATGGGGTAGTCTCCTGGTGTTTGTGGCCTGGCTGGCCAGTGTCTTTACTTTTGTTTATTGCTTAATCATTCTTTGTAGGACTTTCCTGGGCAAGCAACATACTGAGAAATTGAAGAAAAAACCCCATGAAGCTTCTTTTGGCATGTTGCTTTCACCCATCATCTTAGCGGCTTTAGTGATCATTATTTTTTTCTACCCCAATGTTTTGTCCCGCCATTTATTGCAGCCGGCCTGGGAAGCGGTCTTGCCGACTTTTGCGGGGGCAGCCTCTTTACAGTACGAAATTAAACCATGGCATGGGTTTAATGCGGCCTTATTGATGACCATCGGGGTAGTGCTGTTGGGGTTTTTCTTATATAAGACCTTTCTTAAATGGAGACGCTTCTTGCGTCTTTACCCTCATAGGTACACTTTGAACAATCTCTACATATGGCTCCTGGAAAAGACGGAAGTGTTCTCGCGGGCGGTCACGAAGCGGTATATGACCGGTTTCGCCCGGGATTATTTGGTCTATATCCTGGCTTTTGTAATTTTGGTGGTAGGGGGAGCGGTCTATTTATTTAATGGATTTACTTTGGATTTTTCCCGGAACTCCGCGGTCAGTCTTTATGAAATTCTGTTGCTTCTGGGGATGGTTTCCTGCGCTATTACGGTGCTCCTTTCCCAATCAAGATTGACGTCCGTTATCGCTGTTGGCGGACTGGGATTTATGGTGGTTACCTTTTTTGTGATCTTTCGGGCCCCAGACCTGGCGCTTACCCAGTTAGTGGTGGAAACCGTTACCACAGTTTTGTTATTGTTGTGCATTTACCATTTGCCCAAGTTTAAAAAGGAAAAAAGCCCCTGGCGGTTTAAGTTGGTCAATGGCGTCATCGCCATCGGGGTTGGGACCGTGATGACGCTGGTGGCCTTTTCGGCCTATGCCCATCATTTGTTTCCGTCGATCTCCGGTTTTTATAAGAACTCATACCAACTGGCCGGAGCCAAAAATATTGTGAATGCCATTCTTGTGGACTTCCGTGGTTTTGATACCATGCTGGAAATATTGGTTCTGTCCATGGCGGGCTTAGGAGTGTATACCTTGATTAAGCTGTGTTTGACAAGGAGGGAAGAACATGAAGGAAGCCAATGATGTGATCTTAAGAACAGTATCGAAAGCAGCCGTGGTGATCATCCTGACCTTTTCCATCCACCTGTTTATTTCCGGGCATCACCGGCCGGGAGGAGGCTTTATCGGCGGGCTGTCTTTTGTGGCGGCGATTGTTCTTCTTTTTCTTGTTTACGGGATTGATAAGGTGCGCCGGAATATCGCGGTGGATTTTAAAAAGGTGGCCGGAATAGGAGTGCTCATTTCGGTGTTTACCGGGGTAGGCGGCATGCTTGCCGGTAAAAACTTTTTATACCAAACCTTTGGCCAGGTGCATCTTCCGGTTTTTGGGCAGACTGAGCTGGCCACGGCGGTTTTATTTGATGTGGGCGTGGCCCTGGCCGTCATCGGAACATCGTTGACCATTATTATGAGCATAGGTGATGATCGTTAATGGAAACCATTATGTGCGTTGTCATTGGAATTTTATTTGCTATAGGCACTTATTTGATTCTCTCGAAAACTTTGCTGAGGATTCTGTTAGGGATCTCGATTATTGGTCATGGCGTCAATTTGCTGATTATGACCATGGGGGGCTTAAAAAAGGGCGGGGCGCCGCTTTTGGGTTGGAAGGAGTATTCCTTTACCGATCCTTTGCCCCAGGCGCTGTTGCTTACGGCCATCGTCATTAATTTTGCCACCACCGCACTTTTTTTGGTGTTAAGCTACCGTACTTATGAAGAATTAGGCACCGACAACTCAGAACAATTAAGGGGTTACGAGAATGAATAATACCATTGTTTTGCCCATTGTCATTCCCATCATTGCCGGCATGGTGATGGTGATCTGCAAAAATATGATAAAGCTACAGCGCTATTTAAGCATTGCGGTGACCCTTTCGATTGGCGCTGTAGCGGCCTTTTTGCTGGAACAAATCAAAAGGGAAGGGGTGCAAACCCTTTATTTAGGCGGCTGGGAGGCTCCCTTTGGCATCACCTTGGTAGCAGATATGTTTGCGGTACTGCTTGTTTTGACTACCGCCCTGATCACCTTTTGCTGCTTGTGCTATGCTTTTTCTTCCATTGGAGCGGACCGGGAGCAACATTACTTTTACCCTTTGACTTTGTTTTTAATGGCCGGGGTGAACGGTTCTTTTCTGACCGGGGATATTTTCAATCTGTTTGTTTTCTTTGAGGTGATGCTGGTAGCTTCCTATGTGTTGATTACCTTGGGCGGAACGAAGATGCAGCTAAGGGAGTCGGTTAAGTATATTCTAATTAATATGATTTCCTCTTCTTTGTTTTTGATCGCCATTGCCTTTTTATATGCCATGCTGGGCACCTTAAATATGGCGCATTTGTCCGTCCGGGTGGCTCAAGCCGGGCAGGGCGGGCTGATGACGGCCGTTGCCTTTTTGTTCTTGATAGTCTTTAGTATTAAAGCCGGTTTATTTCTGTTCTTTTGGTTGCCCGGCCCTTACAGCGCGCCGCCTACGGCCATCGCGGCTCTTTTTGCCTCCCTATTAACCAAGGTGGGGGTCTACGGGATTATCCGTTTGTTTTCCCTTGTCTTTTACCATGAGCCTAATGTTACCCACCTGTTCATCGGGATTTTGGCCGCCGTGTCGATGGTGCTGGGGGCGATGGGAGCCGTAGCCTATTGGGATATTCGAAGGATTCTTACTTATAACGTGGTGGTGGGGGTTGGGTTTATTCTCGCGGGCTTTGCCTCTTTTACTTTAGAAGGGATGAGAGGCGCGGTGTATTACCTGCTTCATGATATGAACGTGAAGGCGCTGCTCTTTCTTTTGGGGGGAACGATTATTCACTTAACCGGGACCGATAAACTGAAAGCGATGAGTGGGCTGATTCGTTTGCATCCCCAGTTGGGGTGGATGTTCTTTCTGGCGGCCCTGGCTTTATCCGGAATCCCGCCCTTAAGCGGTTTTATTGGGAAGCTGTTTGTCACTACCGGGACTTTTCAGGCCGGCTATTTCTGGCTGGGGGGAATTGGCCTTTTCACCGGGCTTTTGGTGCTGTATTCGGTCATGAAAATCTTTATGCAGGTCTTTTGGGGATATACGAACTATACCGCCGAGACGGAAAAAGGGACCACGAAAGGGTTGTTGTGGCCCCTGGGAATTCTCACCGCGGTCGTTCTTTTCTTGGGTTTAGGGGCGGAAGCGCTTAGTGAGTATGTGGATTTGGCGGTAGCGGTCCTAAGCGATCCTCGCCTCTATGTAGATGCGGTGCTGAGTAGCAATCTTTAGCAGGGGATAAAGCAGATGGGAGCAGTATTTAGGTGCGTTGCTGAGCCGCAATTTACAGCAATGATGACAGAAAGGGGTGATGATAATGCCCATGCAAGTGTTAATCAATCTGTTTATCGGTTTGTTATGGATGTTCTTTCAAAATGATTGGAGCGCTTTGAGCTTTTTAAGCGGTTATTTATTCGGTTTGTGTGTGTTGTTTGTTATCCGGCGCTTCCTGCGTTCGAAATTTTACTTGTTCACCTTGCATGCGGTAATCAGTCTTTTTCTGCTTTTTATCTGGGAAATGTTTATTTCCAGTATCCTGGTGATCCGAAAAATTATCACCCCGCAAATTCGCATTAAACCAGGCATTGTGGCGATGGAAACCAGCCTGGAAGGGGACATAGAAGTTACTTTACTGGCCCTGCTGATTACCTTAACGCCGGGTTCAGTGGTGATGGAGGTTTCTCCTGATTACAAAATACTATACACCCATGTGATGGATATCCCGGAGTTGAGTGATGCGGTGCTGCGGTCCAGGAACCGGTTTGAAGAAGCGATTAAGAAGGTGACGAGAAAATGATTAAGGTTATGTTGTATTTATCGACCGGCTTTGTGACGCTTTCTATCCTGGTTTCGATTTATCGTTTGATTAAGGGGCCTTCGACTCCGGAACGGACCCAGGCCTTAGATGCGTTAGGGATTAACATGATTGCCGGGATGGGGGTTTTTTCGGTGATTTTAAGAAGCACCGCCTTTTTCGAAGTAATTCTCTTGCTGGGCATTTTGTCCTTTATAGGGACCATCGCCTTGGCCAAGTACATGGAAAGGGGTGTGGTGATTGAGCGCCGGTCATCTGATTGAATTGGGCAGTGTTTTTTTGATTTTAATTGGGACCGTCGCTGGTTCCCTTAGTGCCATCGGGTTTATTCGCTTACCGGATGTCTATAACCGTGCCCATGCTCTTGCCAAAAGCTGCACCTTGGGGGTATTATTTGTTCTCCTGGGCACCTTTTTGTTTTTCTTGTTTGTGGAGAGGTATTTTAGTATCAAGTTATTCCTGGGGATTTTCTTTGTTTTTCTTACTTCTCCCGTTGCAGCGCACATGACTTGCCGGGCGGCTTATCGTTCCAAAGTACCCTTGGCGGAGATAAGTGTCCGGGATGATTTAAAAGAGGCCATGAGCAGGGAATATAATTGTGAACAAAAGGGAGGAGCATGATGGCCATCTTAGGAAAGGATTTAGGTTATGATTGGGAATAGGTATTTACAGGAATTATTTACTTACCCTGACGAGGATACAAGTTTCAATCAGCTTATCGAGTTATAAAAGAGCAAAGATAATGACTTTATCAACAGTCTTAACGAGCCGGTGAATCTGGATTTATGTACTGATCAGGAGCTTGTGTATTTGACAAAAGCTTCGGCCTTAATAGATTGTTGTCTGCAGATAAATGGTATGGACATTCCTGATTGGCTCAGGGATGAAAAATTAGACAATGTTTATTTTGATTTGCAAGGGATTCAAAGAGTATAATATCTAAAGTAGCCCTTTTTGCATCAACCGCTTTCTTAAAAGATGTAAAAAAAGACATAGTAACAGAAGGAGTGTTCAAATGACGAAAAGCGCATCTCACCGTATTGTTTTATCAGGATTGCTTGTCTGTATCGGTTTGTTACTTCCTTATTTCACTGCTCATGCTTTCGGTGTACCGGGAACAGTACTTTTGCCAATGCACATACCGGTTTTTTTGATGGGGCTGCTCTGCGGACCGGCCTACGGCGCTATAGGAGGTTTACTTACCCCTTTTCTATCCAGCTTTTTAACGGGGATGCCTTCCTTTTTTCCGATGCTGCCTATTATGATGGGGGAGCTTTTCATCTATGGGTTGGTAAGCGGCTTTCTTTATCAAAAGGTCAGGATCCCGCTTTATCCCTCCATGCTGATTGCCATGTTCTGTGGACGGCTGGCTTACGGATTGCTGTTTACGTTTCTCCTGATGTTAAATAACGGAGTATTGCAAGCTCTTTCCGTAACGGCAGCTTTTATGAAGGGGCTTCCCGGGATTGTACTTCAGTTGCTTTTAGTTCCGGCCGTTGTTAAAGCTGTTCGTTCACATTGGAATCACGGTGCCGAATTGAAAATGTTGTCCCTGGCCAAAGCCATCCAAATGATTAAGGATGGAAAGGTCAGTTGCGTGATTATCAAAAACGACGAGATTATCCGTACGGCCAGTGGTCAAGGGATTTCCCCGTTGATCACAATTTTTGAGGAGGAACCGGAATTATTGAAGGATTCCTATGTTGTTGACAAGCTCATTGGAAAGGCTGCCGCCATCGTGCTTGTGCTGGGAGGGGCGAAAAGAGCCTACGGGGAACTCATGAGCGCTGCCGCCCGGGACTATCTGACCGGACATGATTGTGGGGTAAGTTTTGGCCAATTAATCGATAAAGTAATCAACCGGACCGGGGACGGCATCTGCCCGCTGGAAGAATCAGTTTTTGATGTTGAGGATCCGGAAACCGGCTATCATATCCTGAAAGATACATTAAACCGCCTAAGAAACGTAGGATGATCATGAGGCAACCATAGATTTATAAAATAAGATCCAATGGAAACAAAAGTTGTCCCAAAAAACGTCATGACAGGAGGAAAAGCTGTAATGAAGAAACTAGGATTTGGCTTGATGCGGTTACCGTTAACCAACGAGGAAGATCAGACCAGTATTAATCAGGAACTGCTCAATCAGATGGTGGACTATTTTCTCGCGCAAGGTTTTACCTATTTTGATACGGCCTACCGTTACCATAAAGGATTGAGCGAGCTTGCTACCCGTAAGGCCCTGGTGGAAAGGCATCCCCGGGAATCATACCAGCTTGCTGATAAGATGCCCACCTTTTTTGTTACCAAACATGAAGATTACGAGCGCTTTTTCAATGAGCAGTTGGAAAAATGCGGGGTTAGCTATTTTGATTATTACCTCTTGCATACCCTCGGCGTAAAAAACTATGCCAATACATTGGAACATGGCGGTTTTGAATTCATCGATAAAATGAAGAAAGAGGGCAAAATCAGGCATGCCGGCTTTTCCTTCCATGATAAAGCGGAGGTGTTGGACCGGATTTTAACCGAGCATCCGGAGATGGAATTTGTGCAGTTGCAGATCAACTATATCGATTGGGAACATGAAACCATTGAATCCCGCAAGTGTTATGAACTAGCGGTCAAGCACCAAAAACCGATTATCGTCATGGAACCGGTCAAAGGCGGCGCCCTGGCCAATGTCCCGGAAGAAGCGGAAAAGCTATTTAAGGCCTATCATCCCGAGATGAGCGTAGCCTCCTGGGCTGTCCGTTTTGCCGCATCCCTGGATCATGTTTTTATGGTCTTGAGCGGGATGAGCGACCTGGAACAAATGGTTGACAATATCAGCTATATGCAGGATATTGTTCCTTTAAATGAAGATGAAAAAGCAATCATCGACCAGGCGGCCCAGATCATTAACAGCAGTATTGCCATCCCCTGTACGGCCTGTGGTTACTGTGTGGAAGGCTGCCCCCAAAAAATAGCGATCCCCGACTACTTTGCCCTGTATAACAATGTGAAACGGTTTAGGTTGGTGCCTGCCCACCGGACTTACTACAGCAATTTTATCGAGAACTATGGGAAGGCGGGGGACTGTATCGGCTGCAAGCAGTGTGAAGAGCATTGTCCTCAACACCTCAAGATCGTGGAGAACCTGCAAGAGGTATCCCGGATTTTTGACCGGTAGACAGGCTTTGGAAGTAGATTTAAACGATCAGTTTTGGAAGTGATGCTTGATGATGGAAGAGCGCTCTTATCCCCATGCGCCCCAAAAGGAACAGCATAATTCGGACAGTAACAAAAGTTCTTACTGTATTGTGGTGCGGGACGTGCATAAATATTTTGGCGACAAGCACGTTTTGAAAGGGATTAGTCTGGAGATTCCCTATGGAAAAATCTACGGATTGCTGGGTCCTTCCGGCTGTGGCAAAACAACCATGGTCAAAATCATCGCGGGGCTTTTGGAAGCCACTTCGGGTGAAGTGGATGTTTTGGACGAGCCGATGCCGCAGCTTAGTTTAATGAACAAGCTGGGTTACATGGCGCAGTCCGATGCCCTGTACGGGACACTCACGGCGGGCGAAAACCTGCGGTTTTTCGGTTCGATTTATGGGATGAATAAGGGGGAAATCAAAAAACGAATCAGAGAGGTCATGGCGTTAGTCAACTTATCTAACGACATTGACAAACCGGTGCAACATTATTCCGGCGGGATGAAGCGGCGGCTTTCCCTGGCGATGGCCATCCTGCATCATCCGCCCGTTTTAGTGTTGGATGAGCCAACAGCCGAAGAGCTGAAGCAGAGTGCCAATAGCGTTTCCCTGGCGGAAATTGCTTTGGAAAAGGCTCAGCTTTCCCGGGACCAGGCCAAGAAAGAATATGAGCGGCTGGTGCCCTTGTGTGAAGCGGGGGCTGTGGCTCAGTCGGAACTGGACAAAGCGGAATACCAGTGGAAACTAGCCGAAGCCGCTGCCCATACAGCAGCATTGGAACTGGATAATGCCCGGCAAAAACTGGCCTTGCTGCAAAAAGGGACGCGCCAGGAAAAAATTGATGCAGCGCAGGCGGATGTGGCTTTAACCGAGGTGCAGATCCGCCAGGCGGAGGAAAACCTGGCCAAGTACACCATTACTGCCCTCCACGACGGAACGGTGATCAGCAAGAATTATCTCCTGGGGAATATGGTTTCTTCCGGTTTTAACCTCGTTGATATTGCTTCCGAAAAAGAAAAACATGTGGTGGCCTATGTGCCGAAAAGATACCTTGCGAAGATTTGCCACGGGCAAACGGTGGTCATTCGCAGCGAAGGGAAGCAATACCAAGGCACCATCGGGTTTATCGATGTGAAAGCGCAATACACGCCCAAAGAGTTGCAGAGTTCTGCCAACAAAAACAAAGAAAGCATGAAAATTAAGGCGAACCTGGCTTCCGGGACACCGTTAAAAGTAGGGGAAAGGGCCGAGCTTGTGATTCCGATTCAGAAGGTAAAGCAATAAAATTTAATTGCCTGGCTGTTTAACTGCTCCCTTCCCGTCAAGTCAAAGACGAACTGCCCTGATCATCGAAGAATGATTGGATTAAGCGAAGGTATTGCAATCATCTTGATGAGCCAATTAAATGAAAAGGCATATGGAGAGAAAAACCCCTGTTTCGCAAGAGACGATTCCGGGGTTTTTTTGTGGTTTCTTTGCGGATATAAATATTTCGTTTCAGCTCCATAATTTGACAGAATTTGGAGAATTTATCAGGTATAATGAAAAAGGGAAGACAAGAGCAAAGAGAAGGGGAGCGAAAAGCCTTAAGGTGGTTGAAGGATTCCATGCAGGAAAGCGAGTTGGTCGTTGAGGTTTACCTGGATGTGCTTTTGTTGGTCAACTTCATCATGGACTATTTTATCTTGTGGGGTACGGCTAAAATAGCCGGTTTACAAAGAAGCCGGGCCCAATTAATGCTGGGAGCTTTCTGCGGGGCTCTTTATTCTTTGGTGGTCTTTTTTCCCCAGTGGCCGGTCCTCAGTTCCTTTTTGGCGAAGGTTGCCTGTTCCTTAGTCATGGTCTGGCTGGCTTTTCGCCCCTTGACTCTTGTCAGATACCTGCGGACCCTGGCATATTTGTACGGTTTTTCCATGGCCATGGGGGGAGCCGTTTTGGCTGCAGTCTTTTTGCTCGATGCCCAGCCCGGATCTATCCAGTCATGGAACGGGCTATTATTATTCTGGGGAATGGATTTAAGCTGGCTCCTGGTTGGGCTGGTCGTGGCTTTCTTCCTGGCTTATGGAGGGGTGAATTGTTTAAGGAAAAACTGGCGGCAACAAAAGCTTTTAAGTGAATTAAGCATTTCGGTGGAGAACCGGCTGGTGGTAATCCCGGCCTTATTGGATACAGGGAATGGGCTGATTGACCCGGTTAGTCAGAAACCGGTGATTATTGCCGAAGCCGCCGCCCTTAAAGACTTATTGCCGGAGTTGCTTTGGCGGGCGCTTGGTGAGCCATCTTTTTCTGAACACAGTTTGTATTCCGCCTTGCCCTCGTTGCCTGAGGAGTGGCAAAGCCGCTTATCCTTAATTCCTTATCATTCGGTGGGGAAAGCAGGGGGGTGGCTGGTCGGGTTTAAACCGGATTTTGTGCAGGTGCGCGACGGCTCGCGGCGCGTTACCACCGGCACGGTAATGATTGGTTTGGTCAACCGGGCTTTATCAAGGGAGGGTCATTATGTGGCCCTTTTACATCCGCAAATCCTGGAGGACAGTGCGGAAATCCTGAAGGACAGTACCGTGGAGGGAGGAGAGCTAAAGAATGCTGGGAGAAAAAATAAGGATGTTCGAACAATGGAATCTTAAAAAAGTCATTGCCACCGTTTTGCGAAGATTGGGCATTGATGAGGAGCTTTTCTATGTGGGCACAAGTGAAGCCTTGCCTCCTCCGCTGAGCGTCGATGAGGAAAACCGCCTTTTGCAGTGTCTGGAAACCGGGGATCAGGCCGTTAAAGGAACTTTAATTGAGCGTAATCTTCGTTTAGTGGTTTACATTGCCCGCAAGTTTGAAAATACGGGGGTGGGCATCGAGGATTTGGTTTCCATCGGCACCATTGGTTTAATTAAGGCCGTGAATACCTTTGACCCGGCCAAAAAAATTAAACTGGCCACATATGCCTCCCGGTGCATTGAAAACGAAATCCTGATGCACCTTCGCCGGAATAACAAAATCAGGTCGGAAGTTTCCTTTGACGAGCCCTTAAATATTGATTTAGATGGGAATGAGTTGTTGCTTTCCGATGTGATGGGCACCGATAACGATATCATCTATAAGGCTTTGGAGGAAGAAGTGGATAGAAAACTGTTGTTACAGGCCATGAATAAACTGAGCAGCCGGGAAAAAAAGATCATGGATTTGCGGTTCGGGCTTATCGACGGCAAGGAAAAGACACAAAAAGAAGTAGCGGATTTGTTAGGCATTTCCCAGTCGTACATCTCCCGCCTGGAAAAACGAATTATCAAGCGCTTGCGCAAGGAGATCCAGCGAATGGAGTAAAGCAAAGAATTAGAGCGCGGCGTTAATTAATCATTGTTTCCCCAAGGGCCTTCTGCTACAATTACAATGTAATGTGGGTAATCTGCCTAATCGGTACGCGATGGCACACATTCGCGATGCTTATTTAAGCAGGATAGCAGGGCAGCATGACAGAATGACAGATGAGGAGTTGGGGCAGCAATGACAATCAGAAAGGCGAAGTTAGATGATGTAGAAGCAATGTATGAGTTAGTGAATGATTATGCCGCGAAGGGTTTGATGCTTTCCCGTCCCCGCAACACTTTTTATGAGAATTTACGGGATTTTATCGTGGTGGAAAAGGAGGGCGAGCTTATCGGCACCGGGGCTTTGCACATCATGTGGCATGACTTGGCCGAGATCCGGGCTTTAGCCATCAAAGAAGAATACACCCGCCAGGGAATTGGCCGCAAAATGGTGGAATTCCTTCTGCAAGAAGCCCAAGAGATGAATATTCCCAGTGTGTTTACCCTCACCTATCAACCGGGCTTTTTTGCCAAACTGGGCTTTACGGTAGTGGAAAAGGAGAAAATGCCGCAAAAATTCTGGAGGGATTGTATTAATTGTCCTAAGTTTCCCAATTGCGACGAAGTATGTATGGAATACCGGTTTCGCTAAGGGTAATCAGGTGCCCATTCTTCAAATGGGATAAGGGGATAACCCAATAGGGATAATGAGGCGGTATAACCAAGGGGTTGTACCGTTTTTTGTTTTCTTGCCAAGGGTGGAGTTTGTCTCCAACTCCCGGGATTTTATACGGTATATTTGCATTTCATCGCGGTAATAATGATGTTAGCGTGTAAATTTCCTCGGAGGGTAAAATACGATGATTAACAAGGTGGAAATTTGTGGCGTTAACACTTCGAAATTACCCGTCTTAAAAAACGCTGTCATGCGGGAGCTTTTTGAACAAATGCAGCAGGGCAATATGGCAGCACGCGAAAAACTCATCAAAGGAAATTTGCGGCTGGTTTTAAGTGTGATCCAACGCTTTACCAACCGGGGCGAATACGTGGATGATTTATTCCAGGTGGGCTGTATTGGTTTGATGAAGGCCATAGACAATTTTGATTTAGGGCAGAATGTGAAATTCTCTACTTATGCCGTACCCATGATTATCGGCGAGATCAGAAGGTATTTGCGGGACAACAACCCGATCCGGGTAAGTCGTTCCTTACGGGATATTGCCTACAAGGCTTTGCAGGTGAGGGATAATCTGGTGAATAAGCACTCCCGGGAGCCGTCCATTAACGAAATTGCCCGTGAGCTCAATGTCCCCCGGGAAGAAGTAGTTTTTGCCCTGGATGCGATTCAAGAGCCGGTTTCCTTATTTGAACCGATTTATCACGACGGGGGCGACCCCATTTATGTGATGGACCAGGTGGGGGATGAAAAGAATAACGACGCCAATTGGCTGGAAACAATTACGTTGAAAGAAGCCATGCGCAAGTTAAGCAACCGGGAAAGACATATTTTGACCTTGCGTTTTTTTGAAGGGAAAACCCAGATGGAGGTCGCGGAGGAAATCGGCATTTCCCAGGCGCAGGTGTCACGCCTCGAAAAAGCCGCCTTAAACCATATGCGAAAGTATGTTTGACTGCCACAGTTCATGAGAGCAACGGCAAAACAGGAGCACGAACAAACGTTCAGGCAAAAAAGAAGAGCCGGTGGGGAGAGAAATGCTGGAAGAAGCATAGGGAGGCTCATCAACTCATATAGATATATTATGGAAAACGATGGTCTGAAAAAAAGAAGAAAGAATGGGAAAGAGGAGGATTAGAGGAAATGCTGCTGAAAATTTCCGATTTACGGGATCGGGAAATCATTAACATCAATGATGGCCGCCGTCTGGGTCCCATCAAAGATATTGACCTGGATTTGGAAAACGGCAGGATTCAGACGATTATTCTCCCGGCTTATGATGGCGGGAGAATATTAAGTATATTTAGTAAAAACGATGAATTGGTCATCCCCTGGGAAAACATCCGGCGCATCGGGGTAGATGCGATTTTGGTGGAGCTTTCCGGCCATATGTAAGAAGCTTGAAAAGCAACAAAAAAGATACTTTGGTCCCATTGACAAACTCTATATATAGTTATTAAAATTTATATGGGACACTAGATGTAGATTAAAAAAATTATAAAAATTCTCTCCAATGAAATGAAAAAAGGACCCACTGAGGCATGATTACATAAGACGTGGAATACGGCTGTACGGGAAAGGCGGGTTGTCGGATGCGTTGTCCTTATTGTGGGCAAGGAGAGTCGAAGGTTTTGGAAACCAGACTGGTGGATGACGGCTTTTCAATTCGTCGACGTAGGGAGTGTATGGCATGTCAAAGCAGGTTTACGACTTATGAAAAAAGAGATGACATCCCCTTACTGGTCATCAAAAAAGACGGCAGCCGGGAGCCCTTTGACGGGCATAAAATCCTGGACGGCCTGTTAAAGGCTTGTGAAAAACGTCCGGTTCCCTTGGAAAGGCTGGAAGCGGTGGTTGCCGAGTTGGAAAGAAGCCTGCAGAACGACTCCTTAAAGCGGGAGGTGCCTACGAAGGCCATTGGGGAAATGGTGATGGAAAAACTGAAGGAGATCGATGAAGTGGCTTATGTTCGCTTCGCTAGTGTTTACCGGGAATTTAAAGATATCAATACCTTTATCCGGGAGATTGAGAAGTTGCGTTCTCATTCTTCGCAAACTTAGGAAGAGGTAAAGGAGGGTAAATCGGAAAAAGAAATTTGAATTGGAAGAAAAGAATAAGTGAAAAAAGGTCGAGCGATTTGGCAGAAAAAGAGGGCGGTGAAATCAGACAGAAAGCAGAGTGACAAAGAAGACGGGAGGGATTGGCAGTGTTTTTACAGATTAGAAAGCGGGATGACAGGATTGAACCATTTAATCCCACTAAGATCACGGAGGCAATTTTTGCGGCAGCCAAAGCGGTAGGTGGTGAAGATCGCCAGACCGCCATGGAATTAACCATTGAGGTCATGAACTATCTCAAGAAACAGAAGCAGCTCGATGATGTTCCCGGTGTTGAGGAAGTGCAGGATGCTGTCGAAAAAGTACTGATCGAAACCGGACATGCCCGTACTGCCAAGGCTTATATTCTCTATCGGGAAAAACGTTCGCGCCTGAGAGAGGGCCGGACGGAATTAATGGATACGGTAGCGGAAATTGTACGTGAGACCAATCGCGACAATGCCAATGTGGGGAACTCCCCTTCGGCCAAAATTTTGCAAATTGCCGAAGCGGCTTCGAAAAGTTTTTACTTACGGCGTTTAATCCCGGAAGATGAGTCCAGAGCTCATTTGGAAGGGGATATTTACATACATGATTTAGGTTGGTACGGCAAAACGATGACTTGTTTACAAATCCCGTTGGACAGGCTTTTGCGGGAAGGTTTTAACAATGGCCACGGTTACATCAGGCCGCCGAAGAGCATCAAGACGGCGACGGCTTTGGCGGCCATCATTCTGCAGAGCAACCAGAATGATATGCACGGTGGCCAGTCTTTTGCCTATTTTGACCGGGATTTAGCTCCTTATGTGGAGATCGAAAAAGAGCGGCAGATGAAGAACCTGCGGGAGGTTGCCGGGCAACTGGGCACGCCCATGGACGACGAGAAAAAATTGGAAAAATTGGCGCTGGAGCGGACCGAAGACGAAGTATATCAAGCCATGGAAGGCTTTATCTATAACCTGAATACTATGCACTCCCGGGCGGGAGCGCAAGTGCCCTTCTCCAGCGTTAATCTGGGCACGGATACCTCCTGGGCCGGCCGGATGGTGACCAAGAACTTCCTGCTCGCTTTTGAAAAAGGTCTGGGAAAGGGCGAAGCGCCTTTGTTCCCCAATGTCATCTTTAAGATTAAGGACGGGGTTAACTACGAAGAAGACGATCCGAACTATGACCTCTTTAAACTGAGCCTGAGAGTGGCCTGCAAACGCTTGCAACCCAATTATTCCTACCAGGATGCCAGTTTTAACGCTCCTTACCGGGAGGAAGAAGTGGCCTACATGGGTTGCCGGACGAGGGTTGTTGCCAATGTGAACGGGCCGGCGGTAACCAATGGCCGGGGGAACCTTTCCTTTACCACCATTAACTTGCCCCGTTTGGGCATTGAATCGGGCGGGGATCTCACTATCTTCTGGCAGAAGCTGGACCAGGTCATGGACCTCACCATCAAACAGTTGCTGACCCGCTATAACCTGCAGAAAAAGCTGAGGGTGAAAGACTTCCCCTTCCTGATGGGGCAGCATCTCTATCTGGACAGTGAAGGGTTAAAACCGGACGATCCGGTGGAAAAAGCCATTCGCCACGGCACGCTGAGTACCGGTTTCATAGGGCTGGCCGAATGTTTGGTGGCCCTTACCGGAAAACACCACGGCGAAAGCCCGGAAGCCCAGGCCCTTGGTCTGGCGATCGTCAGTTACATGCGGCGCCGTTGTGACGAGGCCTCCAAACAACATGGTTTGAACTTTACTTTGCTGGCTACACCGGCCGAGCAATTAAGTGGCAAATTTACGAAGTTAGACCAGGAGCGTTACGGGATTCTTCCGGGGATTACCGACCGGGATTGGTATACGAATTCCTTCCATGTGCCGGTTGAATATGAGATTGCGGCTTTGGAGAAAATTAAGATTGAAGCGCCCTATCACAAATACTGCAATGCCGGTCACATCTCTTATGTGGAGTTGCCTTCGGCGCCTCATCAGAATCTGGAGGCTTTCGAGAAACTGATTAGGGCTATGTGTGAGGCCGATATGGGATATTTTGCGGTGAATTTCCCGGTGGATATTTGCAAGGAGTGTGGCTATAACGGGGTCATTGATACGGAAACCTGTCCGAAGTGTCACACCGAGGGACAGATTAGCCGGGTGCGGCGCATCACCGGTTATCTATCGACCCTGGATATGTTTAATGAAAGCAAACGGGCCGAGGAAAAGAACAGAAAGGTGCATATGAGATTATAATAAAGCAATAAAAATAAAGATTGCTGAGCTGTAAGGGGAGGGAGAATGACATGATCAGGTATGCAGGGGTTATCAGTGATTCGGTAGTGGACGGAACAGGACTTCGCTTAGTTACTTTTCTGCAAGGATGTCCCAGGCATTGTCCGGGCTGTCATAATCCGGAGCTCATTCCTTTTGACCAGCAGAAAGGGCTGGAGATTGAGGAAAAAGAGTTTGTCCGGCTGCTTTTGAAAAGAATCACCCAAGAGCATTCCGGCATTACTTTCAGCGGGGGCGATCCCTTGATGCAGGCTGATTCATTATGTGCGGTGCTGGAACGCTTAAAAAAGAAAAAACCGGAGCTGAATGTTTGGGTGTATACCGGCTATAATTTTGAGGAAGTCCGGGACTGGCCGGTGATGAAATATATTGATGTTCTGGTGGATGGTCCCTTTGTTGAGCAAAAAAAGGATTTGGGCTTGGCCTTTCGTGGTTCTTCCAACCAAAGAATTATTGATGTGCCCAAATCACTGGCGCAAAAGGGCAGAGTGGTGGAAATCAAATTGGGTGTGCAAAGCGCCTGATGAAAAACATTACTTTATGGATTCTGACCGTTGCTTCCTTTTTAACCCCCTTCATGGGCAGCGCCATAAACCTGGCGATTCCTGTGATTGGCCGGGAATTCGGGAGCGACGTGTATCAGCTTAGCTTGGCGCTCACCAGCTTTTTGTTAGCTTCCGCCGCCTTTTTATTACCTTTGGGCCGGCTCAGTGATATTCTGGGGAAGCGCAAAATCTTTGTCTGGGGGATTGCCTTATTTTCCTGTTCTTCGCTTCTTTGCGCTTTTGCCTGGTCGATCAACGCCTTAATTCTTTTCCGGATTCTGCAGGGCGCTGCTTCGGCGATGATTTTTGCCACTTCGGTTTCAATCCTCACCTTGGTCTTCTCTCCGGAGGAAAGAGGCCGCGTTTTCGGGATTAATTCGGCGGCTGTTTATATCGGCCTGTCACTAGGTCCGGTAATGGGCGGGAGCATCACCCATTATTGGGGCTGGCGGTATATTTTCATCTTTACGGCCTTAGTCAGCTTCATGGTGCTATTGTTGGTACGTAAGTATCTCCAAAAAGAATGGGTTAGCGCGAAAGGAGAACAGTTTGATCTAAAGGGAGCCCTTTTTTACGGACTGGGGGTCAGCGCGTTAATGTACGGCGCGTCGTCCCTGGCGCGCTGGTCCGGTGCGACGGTCTTTTTGGGCGCGGGCTTAGGTTTGTTATTCTTTTTTGTGCTTTTTGAGCTCAAAACGAAAACCCCGCTCATTCAGTTGGGGATTTTCCGCCACAACGTAACCTTTACTTTTTCCAGTTTGGCCGCTTTGATTAGCTATAGCGCTACGGCGGCCGTTGGTTTTCTGATTTCTTTGCATCTGCAGATTGTGCGAGGGCTGGATGCCCAAATGGCCGGCATGGTTCTCTTATGCCAGCCGGTTTTGCAGGCGCTCTTTTCTCCTTTTGCCGGCAGGCTGTCCGACCGGGTAGAGCCCCGTGTGGTAGCCTCCATCGGGATGGCGGTGACCACCCTCGGACTGTTCTTTTTTACTTTCCTTACCGCTGGGACGCCATGGTGGTTTTTGCCGGCTAATCTCGCCCTTTTGGGCATCGGTTTTGCCTTTTTTGCCTCGCCGAACAACAACGCGATCATGAGCTCGGTGGAAAAGAAAGAATACGGCGTGGCATCAGCGGTACTGGGGACGATGCGGCTTTTAGGACAGTCCCTTGGTATGGCGTTAATGACCTTTATTATCACTCTGTATTTGGGAACGGTGACGATTACGCCGGAATCGGGTGATTTGTTGGCCAGGAGCACCCAAGTAGCTTTTCTTTTGTTTACCTGGCTTTGTTTCGGCGGTATTTTTGCTTCTTTGGCCCGGGGAAAGCTGAACCGGGAAGAAGCCAGCTGACGGTCTTGCCTTAATGGGGCAAAAAAAAAGAGGGGTAAAGAAGCGTTCACTTAGGGATTGAAGAAAAACTTAAATGAACAGCTTCAAGCGGTGATAAAAATGACCAGTCACTTCAAGCATTCATGCCTGATTGTGACTGGTCTTTTTATAAAGATATTATTTTTTGAATTAGCGATTGATATTAATCTACACCAACCCTAAATACTTCTCAAAGAATAACATTAGTTTTTCGATAATTCCTTGTTTTTTCGCAGCCCTGCCTCCGCCAAAGCGGGATACAGGTGGCATGATTTTATCAATATCTGTACCGGTTGTTTTAAGCATTCCATCTCGGAAAGCATTGTCGATAAAACGGCGGGTTTCTTCGGGCTTTAATTTTTCTTCTTCTATAATTGCTGAAATATCCGCTTCCTTACGCTCGTCGAGGAATTTACGCCAATCCTCATCCACTTTGGTCGATACATTGACTTGCTCTATAAAACGCTCGATAAGCTCTTTCTTACTTCGAAGTTCAATACTCGAATTGATAGCCTTATCAATGGTCGTAAGAATGGTTTTATCCTTGCAGTTGGATTGTTGATATTTAGCTACAAGCATAAGGATGTAGTCAATATTTACCTCTATCTGTTTGACCAGTTCGATCTCAAAAACTATGTCATCATTAATAGTTTCTTTTTCGCCATCAGCACCTTTTCTATATTTCTGATACAGGTCAATATAAATGCTTTGATAGTCCTGAAAATCCCTTTCAGATAAAATCTCATTTCCTTCAAAGTCATCGAAGGAAGTTAGAATATTTCTGAGCCGAAGTATTGCTCCATATAACCGGATAAAGTCTTTTTCTGCTTCTTCTCCGAGAATAGGTTGTCCAAGGGGATACTGTGTTGTAAGAGTTGCAATCAGTTCAGCATATCCCGGCTTATACTCACCTTTATCATCATATCCGTTATAGTATTCTTCGTATGTTTTTAACAGTACAATACCGCCAGCATCCTTATTGCCGAATAGTGCAATAGCTTTGTCTGTTTCTTCTTTCAAATCTCGGAAACAAACGATATTACCATAGGTCTTAACGCTGTTTAGGATGCGGTTAGTTCTTGAAAAAGCCTGAATCAGTCCATGCTGCCGCAGATTTTTGTCTACCCATAGTGTATTCAGGGTTGTTGCATCAAAGCCTGTCAGGAACATATTGACAACAATCAATATATCAATCTCCCGATTCTTTACACGAAGAGAAAGATCTTTATAATAATTCTGGAA
>Ga0208564_1000128_pt1 | contig 71340 bp, 76 predicted proteins | sample AD_UKC073_MetaG_FD_184439 | JGI IMG/M metagenome (GOLD analysis project Ga0208564, IMG submission 184439) | Active sludge microbial communities of municipal wastewater-treating anaerobic digesters from USA - AD_UKC073_MetaG (SPAdes) (version 2) | ecosystem: Engineered > Bioreactor > Anaerobic >... | reverse complement strand
CCCCGTCTCCCAAACCGCGGCCGCTGGCCTGGCGAAATGGGCAACCGTCAGACGACTCGTAACCCGCCCTCTCGCCCGACAGGGCACGCCCAAGGCCGCATTGTTACCCCATCGTTAGTCCGGAGAAGTTCGGCACCCATCAGGTGCGGCACGGCAGCCACCACGTCGTCGAGGCCGCGCAGGATGAGGGGACCGTTGCTGCCGTCGTTCATGGGAGCTCACCTTCGAGTCGAGTCGCTTCGCAGGGTTGACCGTCATCCCCTAAAGCGAGCCGCCCCCGCTGGGGGTTCACCGGCGCCGTGACTGCTCGGGCAGGTCGAGGGTCGGTGGCGGGGTTGGGCGACGGTCGGTGATGGTGGGCAGGTGCGCGCGGACGAAGTAGCTCGGCCGCAGATCGGCCAAGGGCACCTTCAGGAACTGTTCCCCATCACGGAAGGACTCGTCGACGGTGGCGAGGTCGGCGGGCAGGTGGACCTCGACGGCGGCTTCACCGTAGTGGAGAGGCCCGGCTGCGCGGCCGGCCCGGTGGGTGGAGAAGAACGCGAACGGAAGGTCGACGGGGGCTGCGGAACGCATGACCCGATCGCGCATGATGGCCTTCGCGGCGGCGGTCGTGGTGTGGTGGTAGAGAGTCAGGAAGCTGGCCATACACCCTTAGGCGATGCCCGTTGGCCGGCGGGTCAGGTCAGTCGCTGGTGGGGCAGACGCTGGGCGTCTCGCTCGAGGGCAACCAGGGCTGCCGCGTCGCTGGGGTAGTCCTGCGGGGTCAGTCCGGACCACGGGAGGGCAGTGGTCTTATGCACGAGCTCGAGCAGCTCGTCCTCGGGGCCGTAGAACTCATCGAGTCCCTGCGGGGTCCGCACGTCCAAATCCACGCGGAACTCAACATTAAGGCCGGGGAAGAGCTCGGCGGCTCTGGCTGCTGCCGACGCGAGCAGCGCCTCACCATAGGCCCGCGGATCCTCGTCGTACTCCAGGTCGTCGAGCCGTTCCTCCAGGTCGCGGAGTCGGTCGTATTCGGCCTCGTCGGCATCCGAGCGCGGCACGCGCAGGATCGTGCCGGTCGGGTATTCCTCGTCGGGGGCGCGGTCGTGAGGTGGTGCGTCGTGTTCGAGTGCGGCCCAGGTCCGGTCCTCGTTCAGCTGGTAGCTCCAGACGTGACTTTTCATCTCTTCGGCCAGGATGCGATGCGACTCCTGGTAGACGGGTCCGTAGCTCAGGTCGAGCAGCATCTCGGCGGGGTAGAGGACCACCCGGAGTGGCTCGGTGCGGTGGCGAAGTAGTTCAGCCGGATCTTCACCCACTGTCGAGGCGAGCATGGTCCGCACGCTGTCGGCCTCCCAGGACCCCGGCCGGCCCTGAAGTGCCTTCTCGACGCTGCCGACGTTCGCGACGGCACCGGCGACGGCGAGGGTGACGAACTCGGCCCAGTCCACCGCGCCAGCGTGGGTCAGGGTTGCTTGTCCATCACCGTCGGTGACCGGCTCGAGGACCGGCTGACGCAGACGAGCTGCTTCGGTGAGCGCTCTGATCGCATCGGACATCACGTCGTTCCAGGTACGGGCCGGCTCGGGATGGTTCGTGACTTCGGTCATCGCTGAGGTTCCTTCCTCGGGGCTCGAAGGCCGGAGGCGTGCGGCTGGATCTCTTCACACATGATGGCGGCGCGGTCTGACAGGTGCGGCTGCTCACCAGTACGGGAGGGAGCCTGTGAGGCGGTCGCGCAGTCCGTCGAGATAGCGCAGCACCTCGGTTCGGGTTCGGGGGGCGGGGTCGGCAGAGGTGCCCTGCAGGACGTGCCCGATCATCTCCACATCGACGTCATCGCCGGCACCGCGCTCGAGCATCAGCTTGAACTGGTGTACGGCGCCGCGAGCCTGCACCAGGTCCTCCACAGGTATCGGGACAGCCTCGTCCCGATCGCGCTGCTGCGGGACGCGCCAGAGGATCCCGTCCTCACCGCGGTACAGCGCCGTCGGGTTGCCCGGGTACTTCGCCAGGCTGGGGTGATCGCGTGGGTTCTCGGACTCACTCACGCTGGCCCCTGAGCCTCGAGGTAGGCGATGGCCCGGTCGAGCTCGGCGCGTGCCGAGCGCAGGCCCTCCAGAAGTTGGGCGTGGCCGGCCGTCGGGCTCTGGCGAGCGGTGACGAATGCGCCGACGCCTTGTTCGGTGCGCAGGAGGCCTTCGCGGACCAGCACCTGCTGCGCATCGCGCACGGTGTTTAGGCCCGGGACGTCGAACTCGCGCATCAGATCGTTGATGCTGGGCAGTCTGGAGCCGACGGGGTAGGTGCCGTCGGCGATGCGGGTGCGGAGCGTGTCGGCGATGGCGCCGTACTTGGTGGTGGCCATGTGGTGCACTCTATCACGCTGTTTGGGTTAACAGTGAAGGCCTATAACTGACATAATCTATATTATCGGCGCTAGACAACGGCCGGTCCGCCAGGACGGTTCCGCCCGTGACCAGTGGTCCCAGCACTATCCTGTGACCAGAAGGAGGTTGATCGCCCAACGGTCGCCCAACTTCTGCCCCGACCCGTCAGTTGAGTCAGGTACCAGTTATGGGGATGTTCTTTAAGCTCTCGAAGTCCGGCAATTCAGTAAATGTGTATGTCGGGCCCAAGATCGAGCCTGGACGACCATTCGATGGCGACTCCATGGTTGGACAGTCTGGAGCGCGGGGCTACTCACATTTCAACTTCGAACGGGTCGGCAATGAATACGTCTCACGCGAACATGGCGGGTCAGTTTTCCGCGCGAGAGGGCAATCCCGCGCACGGGATGCCCTGGTAAAGGTCTCTCGAGGTCCCTCACCAGCCCGGCTTATGAAAACCGTAGAAGGACTGGAGGCTCGTAACCTCGCGCTACGCACTGAACTGCAAGCGTTGGCGACAAAGGCGACAGCCGGGAGGCTCGCTGCAGCCCGGACTGCCCTAGCGGCCTCCGAAAGGGCGACGCGTACCGCTAGATCCATGACCGAGCAGGCGATCCGCGCGGAACGGGCGGCCTCAGAGGCAGCCGCTCAGTCTGCCCGCGCGTCAGCCGAACTCGCCGCGAAGACTGCACGTGCGCAGGCCGAAATGGCTGCCAAGACTGCACGTGCGCAAGCCGAAGCCGCAAGCAAGACGGCTCGAGCAGCGGCCGAAGCTTCTGCGAAGGCAAGCCGTGCTGGCCTCGAATCCATGCTCAAGACCGCTCGCGCCGCCGCCGAGGCCGCTGCTCGCACAGCCAGAGCCGCCGCAGAGGCAGCGGTCAAGGCTGCGCGAGCAGCCGCCGAAGCCACCGCCAAAGCGGCACTGGCCACCGCGAACGCCGTCGGGACGGCCGCAGCCGCAGCCGCCTCAGCCCTCCTTGGCGGATGACGCCTCTACGTCAGCCCCGTCAGAAACATGCAAGGCGGGTGGCTTGTACTCGACGGGTGTGATGTTGTCACGGAGCTTCGCGTTCTCAACGATTAGTGCGCTGAGCGCGGCTCTGATCTCGGGGCCAGCCTTATCCCCTAGGCCCTGGAAGGCCCGCAGGGACCTCTCCACAGCTTGATACTTCCTTCTCTGCAGGTCGGCTATCGCCCTCGGAATATCCGCGTTCGCCTCTCGATCGAGCCTCAGGTATTCGTCGATGACTTCTTCGCCCCGAGTCTTTTCCAACTGCCTTTCAGCCGCCTTAAGATGAGAGCGACGGTATTCCATGAGCGCCGTGCCGGCAGCGCACATCATGATGAGAGCGGACCCGATCGTCAACGCTTTCATAGCCGCAGAGTCGGATGTACCAATCTGGAACCGCAGATAAAAGAGAATCACTTGAAGGACCAGAGCCACAGCCGTAGAGATCAGGGCCAAGACTGGAGAGACCTTCTCGCCCACAATCTTGCCAGTCGCGTCAACTGCAGATGAATCAGCCTTAGCGTGACGAACGGTATATTCGCCCCAAGTCTTGGCGGCAAGCAGCAGAAAGAAGGTCGAGAGGCCGACCAGGCCAACGGATGTGGCGATAGCAAGCCAGAATACGACGCTGCTCGATGCCTCGGGTAGCTGATTCCGAATAATCAGCTCCAAGGGACGTCGCTGAAACAGCGTCTCTAGGGCTACGAGCAGGAAAACCACTAAGGCCAGTTGGACCCACGATTGAGGAGACGTCGCGGTCCTCTTGATCAGGTCCGCGCTAGCATGACCTGAACGCAGCGCCGCCTCCCTGGTCTTCCATGCCAGCCGGAACTTCGGCTCCAGCACCCGAAGCTGCGTCAGCGTCTCATCCTGCCTGAATCGAAGGCTGACGATTTCGTCCTCGGCGTCTCTGGCATCCGCGTCGTGCGTGTATACCTCGCCCTCCACCATGGCGCGGACGGCCTCGAGCTGCTCATCGCTGCTAGCTACTCGCTCCTCTATCCGCGCCTGGAGTCGGTCCAGGTCAGCGGCACGTATACGGTCGCGCTCTTCCCGCTCTTTTGCTTGCTCCCGGTCGCGCTTAGTACGCTTTCTTGCTGCCGTACCCTCATTTTGAGCCGTGCTCCACTCGCCCACCTACGACCGCCTTTCTAAATGCTCTAAACGCCTACTTCTTGACACCGCAGTTGTCCTTTGTCAGTTGTTCGCAGATCGCCGTACGAGTTTCCTCCGCCCGCCTAGCATAGGTTGGGTCCAAAGCAGCTTCGTCCACAATGATTGAGACACCCGCCGCCGTCGCCGGGAAAAACTGAGCGAACTTGGTGCAGTCACGAACCAGGTCTGCGGGGGCACCGTCACGGGCCATACAGTCGTCCACAGTAGAGACAAGTGGTGACAAAATTGCCACCCTCGAATTGGGTGCATCAAACTTTAGCCCGGCCTTCCAGGCGAGCAATGGTGACAACTGGGGCTTGCGTGGATCGAACCCTGCTAAGTCAACCTGTGCCACTTGAGCTTGAGCCTCGGCCGCAATCCAATGCACCTTTTGAAGCCTCGTCTCATCCATCGTCTTCTTGAGAGCCGCTTTCGTATCTTCTGACGTGCTGCTGGCGCGGTAGGTGTCCAGATCCTCTTTCGGCGGCACGATGTATCTGAGGTCCGCCAAGCAGCCAGTGAGTTGAACTGGGGAACCGTATCGCAGGAGAACGAGGCGTACTGAATACTGCTTTGTGAGGTCCTCCGTGAGAGTGGTCAACGACCGCTGCACGAAGCTCTGCACGGCATTCGCCTCAGACGACGTATTGGCTCGAAGCTCGACAACGAGGTTCAGCGACTCGGTGTCCCCTGCCGCCGTGGTCGCCAATGATCCGCATCCAGTCGGCGTGCGAGTGGCCCAGGACATAGCGACGGCTGTACCTGCCAAGAGCAGGAAGATCGATACGACTGAGAGGATGATAGTTCGACGTGTCACGGGGTGGCTTTCACGAATGAGATGACTACTTTTCTATCGGAGGGACTGGGGCCGCCCACTCCTCGTCCGATGGCCTGCACCCTTCCGCTTGGGTATCCGAGGTCGATCAAAGCCTGTTTGGCTGCCTGCGCCCTCTGGTCGGAGAGTTGGTCGTCATGGGTACCGACGGGCTTACTCGTAGACTGCTGGTAGCCCTCAACCATAATCGACCACCCGCCCTCCAACGCCTTCCCACGAACCGCCCCGAATACTTCAAGAAAGTGTTTCCATTCAGGGTCATCGGTTCGCGGATATGGCGTATCACGATCAAAGGCTGCCGCGCTCAGCGTTGTGGCGGGCGGTTTGCCGTTGTCGAGTCCAGCTAGCAACTTCTCGATATCGCTCGCTGTGAGCGTCTTCCCCTGCGGCAGGACGGCCTCAAAGTCACTCGGATGGGACGTGCTGGACGCAGGCGTATCGCTCCCACCACTCCCGCATGCTGAGAGAGACAGCAGGAGGGTGAGGACGATCAGGGCGCGTCGTGACACCTGCACGATGCGTAAACTACCCTGCGGTAGGTGGTGAGCGCAGCGCGTCTCGCGATGTCACCTGGCGCTCATGCAGCCAGGCTGCGGCATCTCGGGGAGCGACGCGCGTTCAGTGGACTACACCCCTGCCGCCGGTCAGTTCAATGCACGAAATCCGGATGAGTTCCGTATCCCCGCAACAGGGCTGTCTTGATGCGCTGGCGCTGGCCCAGTGGTCCGGCGAAGTCGTCGACGGCGACCTGAACGGCGCGTGACCTCGGCCAGACGCCGGCGCGGTCGAGGTCGAGGTCGATCATGACGGGGCCGGTCGCGCTGATGATGATGTTCTGGCTCTTCGTACCTGACGGTGGGGTGATGGCGGCGCGCCGAGCGGCGGTGTGAGGGTGGATGGGGTCGAGGTCCCCGAGGATCAGAGGACTTCCACATCTTCTGTTCACGAGGACCTCGACGATGCCCGAGCCTACGGTGTGCTGTCGCGTGCGCGGCAGCTACTGCGACCGTTGTGACCTGCTGGTTGGCCTGGATGGGCTGCACGTGATCGGCGTCGTGCGGGATGACGGTGGGGCCTTGACGATCACAGTGGAGTCGGCGCCGGAGCCGATGGGCTGCCCGACCTGCGGGGTCATCGCGCAGGGGCACGGTCGGCGCGAGGTCCGCCTGGTGGATGCTCCGGTTTTCGGCAAGCCCGCCACGCTGGTGTGGCGTACGAAGAGCCGATGTTCTCCGGCCGCCAGTCGTCGGGGCAGTAGACCTCGCCCTGGGCGCGCGGCTCCGTGTAGGGCCAGACGAGGTCGGGGATCTGGCCGGAGCAGGCGACCGACGGCCTCGGCGTGCCGGGCGTGCGTCGGCTCCACGGCGTGGACGTAACCCACGACCGTCGCCCACCGATCACCGATCCGAAGCGGTTGGTGAACGAGGAACTCCTCCGCAGGAACGCCGGCCCGGTGGGACTCTTCGAGGTCGGCCACGTAGGCCGACGACCGGTGAGGCGAGTGTTCCAGCTTGGCCACCAACGAGGAGTCGTCGGTGACGGTGCGGCCAGAGGCCATCACGCGCAAGCGGCCTGCAGGTTCGATCCCGTTGTGGACCAGCGCTCTTCGCACGTTCCGTGTCGTCTCGGACAGCACATCACCCCGCCGGTCGGAATCGGCTCAGCGGCCAGACTTGCGTGGCTGGTTTGGCAGTCGGGTACCGGCCGGCAGCTTGGGCAGGCGCCTTCCCGCGCGAGCGTCGGCGTCGGCGATCGCGGCTTGGACTGCTTGCTGGATCCAGGCAGAGCGTGTGAGGAAGCGCTTGGCTCTCTCGTCTGCCTCGATGGCTGCGTCCATGTCGGCGACCAGGTCCGCCCGCAGGGGGTGGTGACGGCTCAGGCCGACTACGTTGTTGGGTCGGTCGGGATCCGGCTTTCCGGACAGTTCACGACGCGGTGGCAGCTCGAGCAGGCCGCGGCCGCGTACGCCGCGGCGGATGTGCAGCTCGATCACCCAGTGCAGCCACTGGATGAACCCCGCTGGCGCGTCGGGATGGTGGCGCAGGTCGTACATGTAGGCCGCACGAGCTCGCTGCCAGACCTCGGGATCCCACCATGCGCCGATCGACTCTCGGGACTCACCGGGCACGCCCTCCCCCTCCCCTAACACCCAGCCGTGTGCATTTTCGGGGGCCTACGTAACGAATCGTGGCTTGGGACAAGGCAATCCGCGATCCGCAATCCACAGGGGATGCCGTCGCCGAACACTTTCCACAGCCATGTTTCGACCCCAGCGCCGTCCGCGTCACGCGACGAGGATAGCAAGTGTCAGTTCCATCTATTCGACAAGGAGTTGAGACCATGAGCAACACCGCCACCGCCTACGAGGTCGGCCACCTCTACGAGGTCGACCCCGCAGCGCTGAGGATCGGCGCGAACATCCGCACGGATACCCACCCCGACGCCAAGGAGTTCGCGGCGTCGATCAAGACCCGAGGCGTGCTGGAAGTCATCAGCGCGTACCTCGCCCCCGAGGGCGGCTTGACGGTCCTGCGCGGACAGCGCCGCACCGTCGTCGCAGCCAAGGTGGGCACCCCCACCGGGACCGTCCCCGTGCGCGTCGTGGCTGCACCCGAAGAGGTCGACCGGATCATCGACCAAGCCAGTGAGAACCTGCACCGCCAGGCCATGCACACCCGCGAGACCCGCGACGCGGTCGAGCAGCTGGCCATGCTCGGCGTCTCCGCCGCGCAGATCGCCAAGCGCGTCGCCCTCCCCCGCGCAACGGTCGACAGTGCCCTGGCGGTCACCCGCAACAGCGCCACCAAGGAGCGCATGGACGCTGCCGGGATGACTTTGGAGGAGGCCGCCCTCTTCGCCGAGTTCGAGGACGACCCCGGCGCGATCGACGCCCTCACCCGCGCGTGGGAGGAGCCGTGGCGTCGTCGTCAGCTGCCCCACATCGTCCAGCGGCTGCGTGACGAGCGCGCCGAGGCCGAGGCCCTGCAGACCGAAGTGGCGCGCCTGCGGGCCGAAGGACTGCCCGTGCTCGACCCCGCCGAGGTCCCGGCTGACCTGCACCGGCACACCCTCGCCAACCTGCGTACCGAGCAGGACCAGCCTGTCCCCGAGGACGAGTGGGCGCAGGTCGTCGGGGCCGCCCTCGCCGTGACGGTCGAGTGGGCGGAGCCCGAGTACGAAGACGACACGGACGAGGCCGACATGGACGAGGCCGACACGCACGAGGCCGACGGTGAGCAGGTCTATGTCCCCGTCTGGGTCTGTACCGACCCTGAGGCCGCTGGCCTGCACTACGCCTACGGTCCGCGTACCAGCCGCGCTGACGACGATTCGGCATCGTCCGAGGACGAGGCCGAGCGCGACGAGCAGGCCGAGGCACGCCGTGAGGCTGAGAGCGCGGAGCGCCGCCGCGTCGTCGCCAACAACAAGGCCTGGAAGGCTGCCGAGGTCGTGCGTCGCGAGTGGCTCACTGGACTGCTCAACCGACGCACCGTCCCCAACGGCGCCGAGGTCTTCGTCGCCCGCGCGGTCATCGGCCGCGAATACAGCCTCAGCCACGCCCTTCAGCACGGGCACGTCCTGCTGCCCGACCTCCTCGGCCTCAAGACTCCCGAGGCCGACGCCGAGGGGTACATGAGCCAGCGGGAGCGCTGCGGCCGCATCATCGAGGCGGCGACCACGCCAAAGGCCGCGATGATGCGCACTCTCGCCGCCGTCCTGGCGGCCTGGGAGGAGCGCAGCGGAACCCACACCTGGCGCAACCCCAGCGCATGGGACGCCGTGGTGATGACCGCGCTCACGGGTTGGGGTTACCCAGCCAGCGACGTCGAGCAACTTCTGATCCCCGCCAAGGACAGCGACGACGAGCAGGACTGATCCACAGCCCCGACTGACACGACTGGTGGGAGTTGACCACCTGTGGACAACTCCCACCAGTCGAATAGATCGAATAGATTTGCAGTCAGTCAGCCCCCACCTGAAAGGACCGACCACCATGGCCCACCAGATCGAGACCCACGGCAACCGCGCGGCAGCCCTCTTCGCCCGAACCGACCCGTGGCACCGCCTGGGCACCACCGTCGCGGGGGAGGCGTTCACCGCGCAGGACGCCATGAAACTTGGCCACCTCGGCGGCTGGAACGTTCGCAAGGCCCCCGTCAGCGCGACCGAGATCGGCGAGGACGGCGTCACCACGATGGAGGTTCCCGGCGCGTACGCCACCGTGCGCACGAACCCCTTCACCGGCCAGACCGAACCTCTGGCCGTCGTCGGCGCGGGCTACCACCCACTGCAGAACGAGGAGCACGCCGAGTTCCTGAACCACTTGGCCGATGCCTCCGGCGCGATCTTCGACACCGCTGGCAGCCTGCGCGGCGGACGCCAGGTCTTCGTCACGATGCGCCTGCCCCAGCATCTGCGCATCGGCGGCAGCGACCGGGTGAACCTGAACCTCGCCGCCCTCAACAGTCACGACGGCAAGAGCGCCTTCCGCCTGCTCGTGACCCCGGTCCGCGTGGTGTGCGCGAACACCCAGCACGCCGCGCTGCGCGACCACGTCTCATCGTGGTCGATCCGCCACACCCGGAACGCCAAGACTGCCGTCCAGGCGGCACGCGACACCCTCGGTCTGACCTTCGCCTACGTCGAGGCCTTCGAGGTCGAGGCGGAGCGCATGATCAACACCACCGTCACCGACGCACGATTCTTCGAGCTCGTCGACTCCCTCTTCGGCGCGCCCGAGGCAGACGCGCCGTCGCGCACCCGCAACGCGGCCCGCCGCCGGACGGCCACCCTTGCCCACCTGTGGCACGACGCTGCCACGCAATCGGGCATCGCGGGCACCGCCTGGGCGGCGTACCAGAGCGTCGTGGAGTACGTCGACCATCACGCCCCGGTCCGCGACAAGCGCGATGCCGCCACGGCCCGCGCAGTCCGCCTGCTCACCACCGAGGAACCCGCGCGGCTGAAGTCGGCCGCGTGGACCGCCCTGGCTCCTGCCTGATCCCACCCGCACACCCGAAAGGAGAACCACTCATGAGCGCTCACCCCACCACCCGCGACCTCGACCTCTGGCTCATCGACAAAGACGCCGATGGGGTGATCAAGCCGGGGCCCGGGGTCGTGTACGACCGCGCCGGGATCGGCATCGTCTTCATGGACGAGCGCGGTCGAGACTTCACCTTCATTGACGTCGGCACCGCGCTCGAGGTTTGGGCTGGCCAGGGCGCACGACTCTCCCCCGCGCTGGCCCGTGACCTCGCCCTCGCCCTCGAGCGATTCGCGGACTACGCCGACGGGCACACGGCCTACGTCCCGATCGAGGCCGCCGCCCCCTGACCCTCCACCACCAAGCCACAACGCCCGGCACGTGACCTCGACTCCGTGCCGGGCGTTGCCATGCCCCGTCACCACAGCGTCAGTTGCTGCCCGTACCGCGCGCTCAGCCGCGCCAGTTCGGCAGCCACCAGCGCCGGGTCACGGCGGGCTAGATCGCGCAGCTCCCGCGCCCGCAGCCGTGAGCCGCGAGGGTCACCGAGCGGAGACCCTGCACGCTCCCGGCGGATCACCCACTCGCGCCGGTTCTCCACGTAGGACGAGGCCACGACGTGCCCCTCCCCTACGTGCTGACACAGCGGGTTGTCACAACGGTGGCCGAGCACGGGCACACTCGCGGCCTCCTCGACGCCGTTGGCCAAGGCAAACCCGAACCGGTGCGCGACCACGACGCGTCCCGAGGCGAGCCAGAAACGTCCGTGGCCGCGCCCCGAGACAGCCCCGGTCCACCACGCGCACGAGGAGCCCTCGACGCGGACGATCTTCGCGCGCCAGCGCGCGACCGTCTCGGCTGACGCGCAAGCCGACGCAAGAGCGGACAGCCCGACCTCATCCAGTCGCGCCACGGTCCGACCGCACGTCCACCGCCAGGCTCCCCGCATCCGGGCTGGACGCCGGCGCTGCCGTCGCCCCAGCCTCGGAGTGCTCGCCGGCGTCGGCCGCAGAGCCTGCCGGCCTCCCTGCCCCGGTCCCCTCGACCCGGCGCAACCGCGTCGCCTCGCGCACACTCAGCTGGGCCTCCCCACCGCACCATTCCACCGCCTCCCGCAGTGTCAGACCCTCGGTGCGCGTGAGCGTCCGCAGCGCCTCACCGGCGCGAGCCTCGCACGCCGTGACCAGCGCATCCCGCTCGGCCAGCGCAGTCACCACGGTCACAGCCAGCGCGCTACGCCTGCGCTCCCGCTCCGCCCTGGCCTGACGCATCTTCGTCTGTGCATCCAGCGCCACTCGCCGCGCCTGCTGCCTCGCCGTCTGATTCGGCATGACCGGAACCCCTTCCACTCGACACGTTCCACCCTCCTAATGCGAGCCGACACCCTCCCGTGATCACCCTCGCCGCCACGTTCCTCGACCTCCACGCCACCGAGCCCCCCACCACGCACGTCCCCACCGAAGCCGCAACAAGCCCCGAGCGCCGCGGCCGCCGACTGCCTGACCACCCATTTCTGCGATTCTTACTGCCCCACACACCTCATGCATTCGCGGTGGTTGAGCGCGCAACTACTGACCCGGGGGCTGCGGCTTCTCGCTTTAGGGGGTGTGACCATGACCGTCCACAAGCTCACGGCCGGGAGCGGGTACGACTACCTGACCCGGCAGGTGGCGGCTCAGGACGCGACCGAGCGGGGCCACTCGGGTCTGGCCTCGTACTACAGCGCCAAGGGTGAGGCGCCCGGTGTGTGGGTCGGCAGCGGCCTTGGGCAGCTGGAGGGCCTCGATGCTGGCGACCCGGTGACCGAAGAGCAGATGCGCAGCTTGTTCGGCTCGGGACGCCACCCGCTGGCCGAGCAGCTGCGCGCTGCGGCCGCCGAGAGCGGCCTGGACGTCGCTGCTCAGGAGCGAGCCACGTGGCTCGGGACGCCGTACAAGGTGTACGCAGACGTCTCTGAGTTCCGACGTCGGGTGGCGCAGCGAGTGGCCCTCGTCAACGTCCAACGAGGGTTGTCCGCTGACGCGCCGGGCAGCCTGGAGGACCGGGCGCGAATCCGCACACAGGTCGCCGTCGAACTGTTCCGGGACGAGTTCGGTCGTGAGCCTGCCGATGCTCGGGAGCTGGCCGCAACCATCGCCAGACACTCGCGACCCGCCACCAACGCAGTCGCCGGATTTGACTTGACCTTCTCCCCCGTCAAGAGCGTGAGCACGCTCTGGGCGATCGCCGACCGGCCGGTAGCAGCCGCCATCGAACGAGCCCACCAGATGGCGGTCCGAGATGCTCTGGCCTACTTGGAAGGCAACGCCCTGTTCACCCGCGAGGGCACCAATGGAATCCGCCAGGTCGAGACGCACGGGCTGGTCGCGACGGCCTTCACCCACCGAGACTCCCGCGCTGGCGACCCGGATCTGCACACGCACGTCGCGGTCGCCAACAAGGTGCGCGCCAAGGGCAGCGGCAAGTGGCTGGCCATCGACGGCCGCCTGATCTACAAGGCCAACGTGGCGGCCTCCGAGACCTACAACACCCGCCTCGAGCACCACCTCCGCCGTGCTCTCGGGGTCCGTTTCGAGGCCCGCCCCAACCCCGACGCGCGTAAACGACCCGTTCGCGAGATCGTCGGAGTCAACCCTGATCTCAACGCACGGTGGTCCTCCCGCCGCGAAAGCATCGAGGCCCGGCGGCGGCTGCTCGCCAAGGCATTCCAGGCCGACCATGGCCGCCCGCCCTCCCCGATCGAGTCGATCCAACTCGCCCAGCAGGCGACCCTGGAAACCCGCGAGGCCAAGCACGAACCGCGCAGCCTCGACGAGCAACGTGCCCTGTGGTCCCGGCAAGCCAAGGACGTGTTGGGCGGCTCCCGCAACGTCCAGGCCATGATCGGCGCGGCCCTCTCCCCGCAGCACCGACCGAGCCGGCACGTGGACCGTGCGTGGATCCACGACACGGCAGCCGGAATCCAATCCACGCTGCAGGCCCGCCGGTCCCACTGGCAGCGTTGGCATGTCGAGGCCGAAGCGCTGCGCCAGGTCCGCAGCGTCGATCTCGATACGGCCGATATCGACCGCGTCGTGGGCCTGGTCGTCGACGAGGTCCTCACCACCCACTCGGTGCCTTTGACCCGTTCCGAGGACCCGGTCGAGGTCCCCGAGGCGCTGCGCCGAAGCGACGGGAGCAGCGTCTACACGATCGCGGGCTCCGCGCGCTTCACCTCCCCACAGCTCCTGGCCGCCGAGGCCCGGATCGTCGCTCGAGCAGGCCAGTACGACGGCCGAAGCGTCCCCGCCGGGGCCGTGGACCTGGCCATGCTCGCCTCCACCGCCAACGGGCTTCCCCTCAACGCCGGACAAGCCACCCTGGTTCGGGAGATGGCCACCTCCGGGGCCCGCCTGCAGCTGGCCATCGCCCCGGCCGGCGCCGGCAAGACGACCGCCATGAGCGCCCTCGCGCACGCCTGGACCGAAGGCGGCGGCACCGTGATCGGCCTGGCCCCCTCAGCGGCAGCCGCCGACGTGCTGGGCGAGAACATCAACGCCACGACTGACACGATGGCCAAGCTGACCTGGCATCTGGACCACCCAGCTCTGGGAGAGCTACCCGAGTGGGCTGCAGCCATCGGACCAGCCAGCCTGGTCGTCATCGACGAGGCCGGGATGGCCGACACCCTCAGCCTCGACAAGGTCGTCGACTTCGTCATCGCACGCGGCGGCTCGGTTCGCCTCATCGGCGACGACCAGCAACTGTCATCCGTCGGCGCCGGCGGGGTGCTGAGGGACATCCAAGCCACCCACGGCAGCCTGCACCTGACGGAGCTCATGCGCTTCACCGACCCTGCCGAAGGGGCAGCTTCCCTCGCCCTGCGCGAAGGCCTGCCAGAGGCACTGGGTTTCTATCTGGACCGCGACCGCATCCACGTCGGCGACCTGGCCACGATGACCGACAACGTCTTCACAGCGTGGCAGACCAGTCACGCCGGTGGCGGCGACGCAATCATGCTCGCCCCCACCCGCGAGCTCGTCGCTGAGCTGAACCAGCGGGCGCGCCAGTACCGCCTCGAGACCGCCCCCGGCAACCCCCAGGTCACCGTCACCCTCGCCGATGGCAACCTCGCCTCGGTGGGAGACACCGTCATCACCCGCACCAACGACCGCACCCTGCGGACTGCGGCAACCGACTGGGTGAAGAACGGCGACCGTTGGACCGTCACAGCAGTTCGCGAGAACGGCACCGTCAGCGTCCAACACGCCAAGAACGGGCGCTTCGTGGATCTGCCTCCGTCCTACGTCGCGGCATCGCTCGAACTCGGCTACGCCTGCACGATCCACACCGCCCAAGGGGTCACTGCAGACACCAGTCACACGCTGCTGTCCGGCTCCGAGCCGCGGCAACTGGCCTACACGGCGCTCACCCGGGGACGCAGCGCCAACCATCTCTATCTCGAGGTCGTTGGCGATGGCGACGAGCACAACGTGATCCGACCCGACCACACCCACCCGGCCACCGCCACCGACATCCTCGAACAGATACTGAGCCGCGACGACTCCTCGCGCTCGGCGACCACCACCGCACGGGATGCCAGCGACCCGGCCCTCCAGCTGGTCGACGAGGTGAACCGGTACGTGGACTCCCTCTATGTCGCTGCGGAGGCGCGGCTCGGACCCGCGCAGGTGGCCCGTCTCGACCTGGCTGCCGACAGGATCGTCCCCGACCTGACTCGCGCGCACGCCTGGCCGACTCTTCGCGCGCACCTGCTGCTGCTGTCCGCCCACGGCCTCGACCCGGTCGGTGAGCTTCATACCGCAGCCGGCATGCGGCAGATCGACACGGCCGCCGACGTCGCCTCCGTCATCGACTGGCGCTTGGACGACACGGGCCTGCGCAGCGCGGGCACGGGACCCCTGCCCTGGCTTCCCGGCGTGCCCGAGGACTTGGCCGAAGACCCTGACTGGGGTCCCTATCTGGCCGCCCGGGCTGCGCGCGTGCGCGACTTGACCGGGCAGGTCACCGACCAGGTCACCTCCGCCGCTGACCTGCCTGCGTGGGCGCGTCAAGGCCAGGGCCGCCCGGCCACGGACCTGCTCGTCGATGTCGCGGTGTGGCGCGCGGCTAACGGCGTCGACCCCACCGACCGCCGCCCCACCGGCCCCACCCAGATCAGCAAAGCCCATTACATCTGGCAAGTCGGTTTGCGGGACCGACTCGCCGGAAACCGCACCCCGGCGCTGGCCGAGTGGCGCGACATCTTCGAGCGAGTGCTGGTTCACCCTCAGCGGGACCCGTTCATGCCGCTGCTCGCCGAGCGCCTTGCCGCGATCTCCCGTGCCGGCATCGACGCCCCCTCGATGGTGCGCCGGGCGCTGGCCGAAGGCCCACTGCCCGATGACCACAACGCGGCGGCCTTGTGGTGGCGCATCACCGGCCACCTGTCCCCCGCCGTCGCAGCCCAGGCTGCGAATGACCACCACGTGAGCACCGACTGGGCCGAGCAACTACCCGGCCTGCTCGGTCCGGATCGGGCCGCCCACGTGCGTGAGTCGAGCTGGTGGCCCTCCCTTGTCACCGTGGTCGATCACGCCGTCGCTCGCGGCGCGCGTGTCGACGGCCTGTTCGGCGAAACCTTGCCCGACGCCGAGGACCTCGACCTCTGCCAAGCCCTCGTCTGGCGCATCTCCGTCCTTAACGATCCCCCACCAACCGAACAGGACCGTGCCTCCTGGCCGGATCTCGACGAGGACCCCGGCGACGAGCCCAACCCGTTCTGGGACGAAGATTCGTCCAACGCGTGGGCACCCTCGGAGCTCGAGTGGGACTCCCTGCGGCCGCTCGATGTCGACGAGGCTCCCGACCTCACCGAGAACGAGGCCCAGACCGAGCTCGGGGATCTCGATGACGATCGCCTCGCCGCCGACGAGAGCGTCTACGGATACCTCTCTTGGGCAGCCCGCATCCGCGAGTTCGCCGGCCCGCTGCCGCCCACCGACCGAGAGATCGACGCCCAGCTCACTCGGGCCTACGACGCTGACACCGCACCGGTTGGCCCCGAGCGGATCCTTGAAGTCAACCGGCTCGCGCTGGCCTTCTACACCAGCCGGTTCCCCGGGTCGTGGGCCCAGGAATATCTGCTCGAACGCTTGGGGGTCGACCTGTGCGGCGACCCGCACGTCCAACCTGGGTACGCCCCCGCTGGATGGACCAATCTTGTCAACCACCTGCGTCGACATGGAGTCAGCGACCTCGAGCTCACCGAGTCCGGACTGGCTACCACCACTCGCAACGGACGGATCATCGACCGCTTCCGCGACCGTGTCGTGTTCCCCATCACTGCCGCGACGGGCTCCGGAGACCTCGACCCACTGGGCTTCGTCGGGCGTCGCAATCCCCACCTCGAGGACAAGGACGCTGGCCCCAAGTACCTCAACACTCCCGAAACCTCACTGTTCCACAAGGGCGCCCAGCTGCACATCGTGCGCGAGGACCTCCTAGCCCTCGGGGCCACACCGGTACTGGTCGAAGGGCCCATGGACGCTGTCGCCGTCTCCGTCGCCGGCGGCGGTGCCTTTGTCGGGGTATCCCCGCTGGGAACTGCCCTGACCGAAGAGCAGGCCGCCCAGCTCGCGCGCCTGTCTCATAGCCACCAGCGTCCACCTGTGGTCGCCACCGACGCTGACCTCGCTGGCCGCGTTGCCGCGCAACGGGACTACTGGCTGCTCAGTCAGCACGCCCTACACCCCCAGACCATCACATTGCGTCCCGGTAGTGATCCCGCTGACCTGCTCGCTCTGCAAGGTCCTGACGCACTCCGTCGGATCCTGGATGCACAGAGCCCTCTTGGCGAGACGCTGCTGGCCGAGCGCCTCGCTCATCTCGACGGGGTGACCTCCGCCCGGCAAGCCGTCACGATCATCGCCAGCGGCGACCCAACAACCTGGGAGGACGGCATCGGCCGCGTATCCCAGAGCACCGGAGTACCTGCCGGGCGAGTCCGCCGCGAACTTGCCGAGGCGGTGCGCCGCTGGGACAACGACCCGCGAAGCCTGGTCGCCGAGCAGATCAACGACCTGTCCTCTGTCCGTGCCCGCCTGACCGGAGAGGCGCCGGCAGAAAGCGGCACCACCTCGCAGACGGCCCCCAGGCGTCCGCTGCCGGATCGGACCCCCTCCCGCGGGCCGGCAGCAGCGCCTCTGGGCCGCTGACTGCCAAGTGTCGCCAGCCGCAGGTTCACTAGGACATGTGGTTGACCTTCTTCCCATGGCCGCACTGGCGGTCCTCGGCGCCGTAATCGGCGAGGGCATGCGGCGACGTCTGCGCCTGCTGACCTACCGGCGCGGCGAAGCAGAACTATCTCGACCGGACCCGGGCTCACGCCGGTGGGTCACCGCGGGCACCGGCTTGGCCTTCGCAGCGCTGGGCTGGACCTTCCTTCCGGGGCAATGGCCGCTGCTGCTGGTCACAGCCCCCGTAGCCGCCGGAGCGGCCTGGATGAGCGCAGTCGATCTCGACGTTCACCGCCTTCCTGACGCGGTCACCCTTCCACTGCTTGCATGGTCCAGCATCGGCGTCGCGGTCGGTTCGGTGCTGCTCCCGAACGTCTCATTCCTCTCCGCGCTAGCCGGTGCCGCTGCGCTGGGCGGATTCCTGTGGTTGCTCAACCTCGCATCTGCAGGCTCACTAGGGTTCGGAGACGTCAAAGCCGGTGCTCTGGTTGGCCTGCTCACCGGGGCACTCTCTCTCGGATCTGTGTGGGTACTGGGGATGCTCGCGTTCCTTGCTGCGCTGGTGGCGGCCTTCATCCCCCGGCGGCGCAAGCAGATTCCGCTGGGCCCGTTTCTCTTCGGTGCGTGGTTAGGCGTCACTCTGGCCCTGGGCTGGCCGTGATCGCTGAGGGCGACCGGCTATGCCCTTCCCCAGCGCGCCTGCTCCGGAGACTGCCTAGAGCAGGTGTCGTCTGCCTCCAACTTGGCCTCGCGGTCGTCCTGGTTGCGACACGCAAGGATCAAGCCTTCTCGGGCGAGAACTACCCATGCACGTCCGGGCTCCGCAGGCCTGGCATCGACGACCTCCGGGGGAGCAGGGCCGAGCCGACGGTACGACGCCAGGCGCCGGCCTGGTGCCCCATCTAGGATTCCGGTGTGATTACCCAGCCCGAGCCGGTCCGCCCCGAGAGCGGGCTGCACATGCACTGGCATGGGCGACGCTCCTACCGCAGTCGAGTGCCGGCTCCTCGCGTTCTTGAGTCTGTCCCGGAGCTGTCCCACGGTCCCGCGTCGGGGAACATGGTAATCGAGGGTGACAACCTGCAGGTGATGCTGTCGCTGCGGTCGCAGTACAGCGACAGCTTCGACGTGGTGTACATCGACCCGCCCTACAACCGCGGTGGCAATGATTTCCGCTACAGCGACGCGAGGTTCCACGACCCCGATGCCGACCCTGACGACGCCGAGTACGTGAGCAACGAGGACGGGGAGAAGCACACGAAGTGGCTCAACTACATGGCGCCCCGGCTGGTCGCGATCTGGAACCTGATGGCCGAGAGTGGAGTCATCTTCATCTCGATCAATGACATCGAGCTCGGCCGGCTCATGATGCTGGCTGACGAGATCTTCGACGAGACCAACCGCATCGGTGTGATTGCGTGGAAGGGCTCTTCTGACAATAACCCTTCGCGCATCGTCATCGAGCACGAGTACGTCCTTTGCTACGCCAAGAACATCAAGAAAGTTCCGCAGCGCTGGCGCACCCCCGAAGACGAGGTGAAGGAGGCTCTCCTTGAGCAGTACAACGAACTGAGCAAGGAGACACCCGATCTCGCGGCGCGAGCCGCCCGTTGGAGCGCGCTGCTGCGTGCCAACGAGCAGTCCTTGGGACGGCTGAAGGCCTATAACCTGCTCGACGAGAAGGGGCCGTACCAAAGCGCACGACGGGTCCACAACCCGAAACCCGGGGGCTACCGGTATGGCGTGAGCAGGCGCGGCGTCGTCAAGGCGACAGCCAAGACCGCCTACGCCATGCCGCTCAACGGCTACCGGTTCCCGCCAGCCACCATGCAGCGCCACATCGACGAGGGCCGCATCGTCTTTCCAGCCAAGCTGACCCAGATCGTCCAGATGAAGGACTACCTGGTCGACTACAAGAGCTCACTTCGCAGTGTCATCGACATCGACGCGCGGGCTGGCGCCTACCGACTCAAGGCCCTCTTCGGGTCCGACTTCGAGGGCTTCCGATTTCCCAAGCCCATGGAGTTGATCGAGCTCCTGGTCGGTGCCGCTGGAAGCAAAGACGCCCTGGTCCTGGACGCCTTCGCCGGGAGCGGCACAACCGGCGACGCGATCCTGCAACTGAACAAGAAGGACGGCGGCAACCGCCGGTTCGCCCTCATCGAAGAAGGTAACGGTAAAGACCAGTACGCCCGAACCTTGGTCGCCGAACGCCTGAAGCGTGCCATCGAGATCGACTCACTCAATACAGGCTTCACGTTCATGCGAACCGGCGCGCAACTGGACCGCAGGGCAATCCTAAGTCTCGAGCGGGAGAAGATTGCGGCCGTGATCTGTCAAACCGATCGTTCCGGTGCGCGCTCCGGAATCCGGGCGGTCACCGGCAGCAAATTCATCATAGGTAGCAACCAACGAGGCGAGGCGATCGCGCTGCACTGGCTTGGTCCAGTCGACAGCGAGGTCAACGTCGAGGTCATCAACGCCGCGATCGATGAGGCCAAGGCACTCGGCTTGAAGACGCCTGTGCGGATCTACGGCACCACGTGTCGGCGCAGCGAGACCAAGTCGTTTGTCTTCTGCCAGATACCCGACGAAATCTTGGCACAGCTCCACCTCGAGGAAGAGGAGGTCATCGAGGTGGTCGAGGCGTGAGCACCACAATCCGGCTCTTCGACTTTCAAGAGCAGGCCGCCAGTCAACTCTCCGACGCGATCGAGGAGTGGGTACAAGTCTGCGCCGAGCACGGGCCCCCGACCCTCGGCAGGACACCAATCCCGTTCGTAGGCCACTTGAAGGCGGTCACGGGCGCCGGCAAGACACCGATCCTGTCCACCGTCGTCGGCGACTTGAAGCACGGCCTAGTCCTGTGGACCTCCAAGTCCAGCGCCGTCGTCGACCAGACCGCCCGCAACCTCCTCGGTAAGTACCGCCACCTTCTGCCCCGTGACACCGTCGTGCTCCGTGAGCGCCCCAGCAAGAGCGAGTGGGAACAGCTCATCGAGAGCAAGCGTGGCCTCACTATCTGGGTCACCACCGTTGGATCGTGGAACGAGGCCGAAGCCGCAGAAGCCGGTGGCAGTGCGGACGCTCGCCTCAACATGCACCGTCCACAGCGAGACTGGGGAGGCGACCTGTCGCCCTGGGAACAATTGCGCACCAAGTTGCAGCGGCCGCTCTACGTGGTCTACGACGAGAGCCACAACCAGACCCCTGCTCAACTCGACCAGCTGATTGGACTTAACCCTGTCGGCTTCCTCATGGCGTCTGCCACACCCCCAGAGGGCCGCTTCGAACAGTTCGCCGACATCGTCCGCAGGGATGAGTTGCTCGCAAGCGTCGCCGAACGGGGCAACGTCCGAGTGCAAACCCGCGATGTCGTCGAGGCGCAACTCCTCAAGCACACAATCTCGGTGGAAAACTTCGACTCCGACGCCGAGACTCTCCTCACGGAGACCGTCGAGTTGCACCGCCAACTGGTGGCAAAGGCCGAGGCCGAGCGGCTGGACGTGAACCCGAAGGCCCTATACGTGGTGGAGCGGTCCAACCCCTCGGCCGCTAGGGGCGAAGTTGTCGCCCGCCCTGAGGCGATCTGGCAGTTTCTCCGCGATCACGGTGTGCCCGCCGAGGAGATCGCCGTTTACACCCAGACCAAGGTCTTGCCGGATGACGCCGTGCGCGTCAGTTCACTGGCTCAACTACAGCCACGCCATCGTCACATCATCTGCAACCGCGCCCTGCAGGAGGGTTGGGACGACCCCGAGGCCTACATCGAGTACTTCGACGACGAGTCGAACTCCTTCGTTCGAATCTCCCAGGTCATCGGCCGGGCACTGCGCCAGCCGGGCGCTGCCCACTTCGACGACGACGACCTCAACACCGCGACTCTGTTCGTCCGGGTCGCCAACGTCCAATTCGAAAGCATCGTCGAGGGCCTCAAACGCGAACTTGCCCTCTACGCCGTCGACGACGAGAACGGCGGTACCACTCCCGCTATCAGGCTCCGCACACGCAAGGAGCCACTCGACCCCATCCCCGTGAAGGCAAACCTCGCCGACAAGCTCTCCCTCCCGGAGTATCAGCTCGGCGACGCCTCGCTCGACGACGAGCTCGCAGAGATTGGAATGATCTCGCGCCGAACCTATGCCGATATCGACCTCGAAGCTCCAGGCGCCCGCACCACTCGCGTGATCTCACTGCGCGGCGACGACGACGTCATCCGCTATAGGGAGCTCGCCGCGAGTATGCGTCGACCCAACGGCGAGTACCTCCGCCGACGGATCGTTATCGGGAGCAGACACTGCGCCCACCTCATCGAGCCAACCACATTTACGGGCCCAGCGTTCGAGCAATGGGCTTGCGCGGGATCCAACGCCCAACGCCAACTGGCTGCCCTTGCCGACAGAGTCGTCCGCCAGTTCGAAGCCACAGTGGACCTGGTCCCCAATGAGATCATCGGGGAAGAGACCTGGCACCCACGACCTCACGTCCCCACCAACAACAAGATGGAGCCGTTTACCAACGCGATCCATCCGGCGTACAGCCGCGCTGCATTCAACGCCGAGGAGCTTGAGTTCGCTAAGACACTGGACGCCCTAGGCGTGGGTACCTGGATGCGCAACCCTGTCCGTGGCGAGGGCTACGGTATCCCCCTACCGATGAAGGTCGGAGGCTCAAGTACGTTCTACCCCGACTTCCTCTGGTGGACAGGAGACACCTGCTTCGCACTCGATCCCACCGGCAAGCACATCCTTGACGAGAAGATTCGAGGGAAACTTCTCAGCATCGACCTGCCCAAAGTCGCGCTCATCATCAAAGGCCGACTGAGCGCCGACCTGGTCACCCATGAGAAGTCCAACAACGTCACGGTCGTGCGGCCCAGGACTGGCCGCGCACCGGCACCGGAGGTCTACCCCGACCTTGCCACCGCCTTGAAACGCATCGCCGGCGTCGCCTAAGACTGGGCGCAGTCGTCGTGGAGTCACGACGACATGTAGACCCGGCGCCTGCTGCTCAGCATCGTCGCCACGGTTGCCGTCGTACCCACTTGGCCGGCGCCGAGGCCGCGGAGTTGACTCGTGACAGACAGCCACCAAGCGGTGGGCAGCGAAGCCCCTCCACCTTCAGTCGTGCACCTCGCCAGTACCCAGGTCAATGCGAAGGCCGTCCACCACGTGCAGTCGAGGTGGCCGGGGTGACGGGACAACGTGAACCGGTGTTGTCGTAGCAGCGCGGTCTCGCTCAAAGACCATGCCACGCTCGTGAGCGGCGCCGGCGCTGATGTGTCGGGCGTTGCGGCCGTGAGCCGGCCATGCCTGGTGGTCCTTGTCCTCGCAGTGAGACCTCATCCGCTGTCGCATCCGCTCCCCGAATGCCGGCAGCGCGTACCTGTGCCACTCCTCCAACGCGTCGGAGCTGAGGGCATGGCCGGCTCGTCGCCGCAGATCGGCCAGCACGGCGATCTCGTGGACGAGGTGGGGGTGCTTTGGCCAGCAGTGCGGAATCATTCCGGAGACGTCCCAGACGTACTCGTGATTGAGCCAGATCACGAACGCCTCGAGCCACTGCCACACTTCGGCTCTGAGGTCGGGGTCAGTGCAGGTGGGTGGGTCCCAAGGGCGGGCCAGCGCACGAGGACTGCCTAGTACCTTCTTCTCTTCCTCGCTGCCGTACAGGGCGATGTCGAGTTCACGGTAGGCCTGCTCTACTCGACGACCCGCTGCGGGAAAGCGCAACACGAGAGGTCGCGGCTGCTCTGGCGAGCTGGTTTGGCTGTGCTCGGTCACTTCAGGATGTCCTCGTGGTCGTGGGAAAGTCCGTGGCGACGAGCCTCGACGAGGGCGGCCATGGCGCGGGCCTCGGGCGTCACGGACCTACGGCGGTCCACCCCCACGCCGTCGCGCAGCCTCGCCTGGTCACTCAAGAGCTGCTTGCCGACCTTGCCCTCGATGCAGCGGTGCAGCTTGGCGATGATGGGGGCACCGTTCTCCGAGAGCACCAGCGCGTGCCGCTCCTTGAGTTGGCGGATCTCGGCAGGGGTCATGATCGGAATGTCTTCGGCCGAGACCTGCCGCCCACTCATGTGCCCGGTCTGCCAGCCGACGCGGGAGACGCGAACCTGCCCGAGAAGGTCGGAGATCTCCCGATTGAATGCAACGTCCTTAGAGCCGCCGAAGATGACCAGGTTGTTCGTCAGCCCGACCAAGGTCCGGGCTTCCTGTTCACCAAAGATCGCCGAGAGTTGTGGCCATGCCTGCGCAGCCCACACGAAAGAGATCCCAAGGGCTCGCTCGTTAGCCATCCGGGTACGCAGGGTCGGTAGCGGTGCGGTGGACGGCAGCTCGTCGAGGATCGCGTGGAACGGCGGGCAGAGTCGTCCCCACGTGGAGGTGTTGGCCGCCTCCAGCGCGCTGTCGAGGGCATGTTCGGCGAAAGCCGTCATGAGTGGCGAGGCGGATGCATAGGGGTCTTCTCGACCCAGGAGGTAGATGGTGCCGCCGCGCGCGATGACCTCACCTATATCGGTGGCGGGGCGGTTAGACCTGGGGACGCAGCGCCGGCGGATGTCCTCTTGGAAGAACAGCGACATGGCCTGCTGCACTGTCGTGATGGTGTTGCCAGCGGTCCGATCGTCACCGTGCAGGGCGCCATAGAGCAGGCCGTCCCAGAAGGATGCGGCGTGCGGGTGCTCGCGCAGGATCTCGGTGGGGTCGGAGGCCGCCAGAGGCTTGGCGACCCAGGCCAGGACGTGCTCGAGGCTGCGGCCGGTGAGCGCGGCCGCGTGGAAGTAGCCCTGAAGGACCTTGGCGGCCTCTGCGGCGTAGAAGCGGGCCGCGTCATCGGCGTGACCACCGGCGACTGCTCCCTTGACCGTGCCGGCGGTGAATGCCTTCGCTCGACGTTCGGCCACCAGCGGGTCGACACATCCGCGGATCGGGTCCCAGATCACTTCTGGCAATCCGGGGACCAGTCCGAAGGGATCCAGCACGACGCAGGGTCGCTGATGCTGGGAGCGTGCCGTGAAGGTGAGCAGCAGGTCGTCGACCTTCGTCAGTGTGGTCAGCGCGGCGCCGGGCGCGTCGATCAACGCAGGCGCGAGCAGGTCGAGGGTTTTGCCGGAGCCTTGTGGTCCGATCACTCCGGCGGTCCGGTCCCAGGGCACCCACAACTCACCGCCGCGCGGTTCCCGTGCGTCACCCAGGCGCCAGCCGACCTCGCTGGCCCGCAGTCGCCTCACTTTGCGCCGTAGAGGTCGGGGCGGATCACCTTGGCGTGCTTACGCAGCCGGGTCCGGCCCAACAACGCCTCCGCCTCGGCGCGAGTGGCCATGCCGTGAAGGCGTCCGGGCCCCCACCGATCCAAGCCCATCTTGAGCGCGATCACGCTACCGATGACGACCACGAACTCCACGACAGCGATGCTGGCCCACATCAGGCCGCTGCTGGCCGGGCGGGTCAAGGGTGGGAGACCGGCCCCGGGGTGGCCCGCGAAGATTCCGCCAAGGCTGGTGAACAGTTGCGGGCGGTCGACGAACACCCAGCCGCTGCCGGCAAGAAGGTTGGCAATCGAGCGGCCAGCCTGGACGCCGGTCAAGAGCAGGAAGAGCACCCCGACAGCTAGCGCGAGTGGGATCTCCCACGTAAACGGGTAAGGGTTGTTGCGTCGCGATCGCTGCTGCATGGTCTCTCCCTGTCGTGGTCCTGCCCCCTAATGCGGCTCGGACGGGTGGGAGGGTCACCGCTACGTGCTGAGTTGTCGGAATTGGGGCCGTGCTGGAGCCCGGACGACCCGCGGTCTTCGGGTTAGAAACTGCAGATGCCGTGGTCACGTTGACCACGGCAACCATCAGCGACGGCTGGACCTATGTGTCTGCCCCAATGGCCCAGTGGTGCCGCGTCATGGCTGCGGTTCTTCGGTCGCTGGTAGGGCCCGGGGGCTTGGCGGTGGGGTCACGGGTGTCCCCGGGGACGGCTTGGCGTCGACGTTCGCGCTCATCTGCTCGAGGGTGAGCAGTGCGGTGGCCCGGCCCTGTTGGTCCTGGCTGTAGCGGGCGAGGATGAAGTCGGCGAACAGGGGGACGGTCAGAGCGATGTATCCGCGTCGGGGGCTGTAGAGGTCCCCTTCTTTGATCAGGTCGTCGCGGATCCACGAGATCTCACCTTGCTTCTTGCCCAGGGCGGTCGCGACGGTGGCGATGGGCACGTCCCCGCCCAGGAGTGCCACGGCGGCGGCGAACTCCATCTGCCGGTCGGTGATCCTGTCCCACCTCGGTCCGAGGGTGCGGCGGGTCAGCATGGCTGTGACATCGGGTAGGGAGGCGTCGACGTCGTGCAGGGTGATCCGGTCTGGTCCGGTGGCTGCGGACCAGGCCGCGTCGGCGAAGAGCTGCACGTGGGCGGGATAGCCGTTGGTCAACCTGGCCAGCTGGTCCAGCGCGCCAGGGTCCCAGGTGACTCCGTGTTCGCGGGCCGGCTCGGTGATCGCGTAGCGGGTGTCTTCGGGACTGAGCGCCAAGGGGATGTCTTCGAGTTGGAAGAGCCTGTCGGGGTGGGTGACGCCAGCCTGGCGCAGCCGGTCGGGGGTCATCGGCAGCCCGGTGCCGGCGAAGACGACGACGGCGCTGGGGTGGTCGACGTTCAGTCGGTGCAGCGCGGCCGCGATGATCGCCAGATCGGCGGGGGCGGCGACCTGCATCTCGTCGACGGTGATGAGCAGACCCCCGGTCGGTGCGTCCTTGCGGACTTCCTCGGCGACCGTCGCCAACGCGGCCGCGAGGGTGCCGGCGTCGAGACGTGGTGTCGCGCCGGTCTCTCGCGTGGAGATCCCTGCTCCGAAGCCGGCGACGCTCATGTTGACTGCGGCGATGCGTTCGAGCGCGTGTCGTGCGCGCCGCCACGGCCCCTCTCCCGCCTCCGCGAGGGCGCGGGCACGGTCCAGCAGGGACTCGACCAGACCGGCTTGTCCGACGACGGCCTGGAGACCGACGACCTCGATACCCTGCCTGGCCGAGCGGGTGGCAATCGCGCTCAGGGCAGCGGTCTTTCCCACTCCTCGCGGGCCGACGAGGATGATGTCACGGGCGCGGACCCGGCCACGCGCGGTGGCGTCGTTCAGCATCAGGTCCCAGTTGCGCAGGAGCTCGCTGCGGCCGGCCAGCACGGGCGGCTGGTGCCCTGCACCCGGTGTGTAGACACTGTCCCTCATGGCCCCTCCATCGTCACCTAGAAACTACCTATTTTCTAGGTGACTCTAGGTCTTGGGGGTGACACCCACGGCACCGACGCGCCATGCCTCGTAGAGGTTGTTGTGGATCCAGTGGCGGTAGTCGTAGTTGCCGACCTTGCTGCCTCCGGCCTCGATTGTCAGGTGCTTGGCGGGGTCGAAGATGATCATCACGTGCCCGATCTGATTGGGGCCGAGGTAGGAGTCGACGAAGAGGAGGTCGCCTGGCTGTTCTTGGCCCGGGGGGACGCGGAAGCCGTTGCCGGCGGCGAGCCAGTTGCGCTGGGCTGAGGCGGTTCGGGGGATGTCGACGCCGATGCGGGCGTAGGCGGCCTGGGTGAAGCTGGAGCAGTCCCAGGCGTCGGGGCCGTTGGCGCCGAAGACGTAGGGGTCGCCCAGGTGACTTTGGGCCCAGGCGAGCATTGCGGCGATCTTCGCGTTGTCGATCTGTGGAAGGTTGGGGTTGCCTTGGCCGCCCGGGCCGCAGTCGCTGGGGTCCCCGGGAACCAGGCCACCGCCATAGGCGGCCGCGTAGTAGAGGACGTCGTTGACGTACCAGTCGGCATGGTTGTAGGCGAAGATCGCCCGCCGTACCCCTTCGGTTCCGGCGGTGACGCCGGAGGCAGTGAGGTAGTTCGCTGCGCTCATCGCTGAGTCGGCATCGTTGCGGATGTCGGCTCGTCCGTCCCCGTCGCCGTCGACGCCGTAGAGGGCCCACGTGGCCGGCATGAACTGCATGAGGCCTTGGGCGCCCGCTGAGCTGGTGGTGTTGTTGCGGCCATGGGCTGTCTCCTCCATGCCGATCCCGGCAAGGAGTGCCCACGGCAGGTGGTAGCGGTCGGCAGCTGCGACGTAGAGGGCTTTGATGTTGGCTGGGATCGGCAGCGGCGGACTGTTCAGCGAGTTCAGGCGTGGTGTTCCGGGTGGGGGAAGTTCGAAGCCGATGCCGCCTTGTTGCCCGCCGGGGTCGATGGGGCCGGTGCCGGGTGGGGTTGAGGGGGCGACGGCCTGACCGTTGAGAGGCGCGCCGCGCTCGAGCATGAACGGGATCGGGTCGATGGGGGCACCGTCTTGGCGAACCTCGAAGTGGAGGTGATTGCCGGTACTGGTTCCGGTGGTGCCTTCGACCCCGAGCTGTTGGCCCATCCAAACCGGCGCCCCGGCCTTGATGCTTGGGCTGATTGAGGCCAGGTGGGCGTAGTAGGTGGTGATGCCGCCGCCGTGGTCCAGGATCACGAGGTTTCCGTAGCCTCCAGCTGTCCCGGCGCTGACGACCGTGCCGGCTGCGACGGCGACGACCGGGCCGGGGTCTGGCAGGGAGGACAGGTCCTGGCCGGTGTGTTGGCGCCACTCGTGGTAGATCGGGTGGAACTCGAGGCCAAACCCTCGGGCGCTGACGGCGTAGGCCTGCTGGAAGGGTGGGCGCCATTGTCCGGTCGCTGGCAGGCTGGCGCTGGTGCATTGGACGGCTTGGGCGACGGCGGGAGCGCTGGAGACCACGAGGGCTGCGGCCATCAGCGGCAGCGCGATCAACAGCGCCAAGAACGCGGTGGCGAGGGCAGTGATCTTCTTCATGGGATGCACGGCCTCCGCTCAGGCGGCGCCTTCGATGGCCTCGTTGGTCCAGGTGAGGGTCTCCTCGAGGGGGTGCAGGCGGGTTTCCACCTTGTAGGTGCGCTCCCCCACCAGCCACAGTGCCCGGCCCTTGCGTTGCATCGCCCAGTCGGTCATGACATCGGTGGCTTGCCGACCCAGGCCGAGCATGGTGTCCAGCTCGTTGGCAACACCGGGCTTCTGACCGTGCAGGATCTTGATGTCAGCCAGGTGCATGAGGTCGCGGGCGATGTTCGCGGCCTGGGAGCCCTGGTCGCCGACGGTGAGCATGTCGGAGGGCTTGTGGGCATTGGCCCATTGGATGTCCCCTCCGCGGCCGGCGACGCCGCGGGAGAGGCGCAGGTCCTCATCGAGGCTCTTGACCGCCTCGACCCCGAGCCGCATGGCCTTCCACATCTCGTCTCGGACGACGACGCGCAGGTCGCCGGCGGCGGCGATCTCGCGCATTCCTCGTCCCCAGCTGTTCAGGCAGACCAGGGCGATACCGATGGCCTCGTCGCCCAGCGGGTTGAGCCGGGACAGTGAGAGGGACTGGATGGGCGCGGCCCAGTCCACAGCGATGTTGGTGTGGTCGTCGAACAAGCCGGCCAGCGCACCTGAGACCAGCTGGCCTAGGGCGTCTCGCAGGAGCCGGGTGTCGTCGAAGAAGTGTTGCCGGTCCCTGAAGCGGCATTGCTCGATCAGGGAGTCGGTGGGCTGGTCCAGGTGGTGCCACAGATGCGGGATGGTGGTCTCGGTCAGTGTTGAGTTTCCGGCGCTGTAGCCGGTCAGGTCCCGGAGGGCGGCCTTGACGACGGCCTCCTCGGACGGACCGAACGGAACCCGTTCGCTGCCGATGCGCTGGCTGCCGATGAGGGCGCGCATGAGGGTCAACCAGCGGCTGAACACGATCGCGGCACGGCTCTGCGCCTCCTGGGCAGACAGCGCGGCCCAGCCTTCGCCCAGCGGTCCCAGGCCGAGGGGGTTGATGCGGGCGGGCATGCCAGGGCCGAGTACGAAGGGTTGGACGCCGAAGAAGTGGCACAGCCGCTCGTACTCGTCCTTGGGGTCGCCGAGGATGAGGATCCGGTAGCCGAAGTCGACCATGCGCAAGCAGAACGCCTTCGTGGTGGCCGACTTGCCGGTACCGGGCTTGCCCATGCAGATCACGTTGGCGTTGGTGACGGGGATGTCGTCGCGCAGCACCCACCCGATCGGGTCGGCGTAGAACGCCGAACCGGAGAGCACGTCGACACCCATCTGGGCGCCGGTCGGCGGCAGGCCGGGTCCGGCGATGAAAGGCCAGAAGACCGGTGCCTGGTCCGAGGTCATCCGGTAGGGCATGACCGGGGCCGACGATGGTGACCACCCGTGCCCCGGGCTGCGGCTTCCCCTCCTGGCGGCGTGGTGGAAGAGCCGGGCCTCCTTGGCGGCCGGCGACGGCGCCTGGCTGATGGGCAGGTCATGGCCGAAGTCGGAGAGCAGCTGGCTCATGTCTCGGCCGGTGCGCCGGGTCCTGCTCATCGGGTCCCTGCCTGTGCGGTGGGGCCCTCAGTGTTGGCGCGGTGGGTGGGCAACGGGGTCATGCCTCCTAAAGCAGCCCGAGTGGGTCCGCGGGTCAGGCCTCTCCCTTTCGGGTCAAGCTCACTCCCAGGGGGACGACGGAGGCGGCGAAGGCGACGTCCTGGGCCAGGTCGAGGCGCAGGGGGGCGAACCCGGCTCGGCGGATCGAGGCATCCAGGCGGCGGCCGTACTCGGCGATGCGGACCGTCTTCGGGGCGGTGACGGTGCAGACCGCGTACGGGCGCGTCATGGCCGAGCCGCGGGCGAGTTTGGCCTCGAGGCTGCGGACCTGGTCGGCCTCGTCCTTGGCCTTGGTGGTCTGCTTCATCTTGGCTTTCTCCCGCAGGGCCTGGCCCATGTCGGTGGCCCACTCGCTCGAGGCGGACTGTCGGGTCGCCTTGGTCTGGGAGAGGATCGGGAACGCGACCAGGTAGCTGCGACGCTCACCGGCGCCGGTGGGGGCCAGGATCGGGGCCAGGGCACCGAGGACGGCACCTCGGATGGGCAGTTTGATGGTGGCGCTGATCGAGTTCCAGGCGTCGTGGCTGTAGTGCCGGGCCACCGCGTCCGCTCCCGAGGGTCCGGCCAGTGCCCAGGGGACCTCGGCGTTGCCCTGAGGGTCGCGACTCTGTGCGTTGAGCGCGTCGATGATGCCGGCACGGTCCGCGGGGGCGAAGCCGGTGCGGCAGGCGATCGCCAGTTCTGGGCTGGTCAGCCACGCCACGCTGGTGCAGCCCAGCCCGCCCTTGAGTTGCGCCTCGATCTCGGCCATCTGGGAGTAGAGCACGTGGGCGCGACCCTCGATGCCGCGGCCTGACTCCTTGGCGGCTTTGCCCAGCCTCGACTCCGGAACGACGATCGTCACGAAGGCCTCGGTGCGCACCGAGGCTCCGGTCAGGACCTGCTGCAGCTCGTCGTTGATGGCCTTGACCTGCTCCGGACCGTCGTGTCGCCGGTGCCGGGCGATCCACTGGTCGCGTTCGGCCCCGTCTTCGGGGACGGTCCGCACCAGGAAGAGGATCTCGTCGACGAGCTCGCTGCGGGAGGCCTGGTCCAGGAGGTCGGCCAGCCCGCGCCCCATCCGTGCCCGATCGTCGCCGTCGCGCATGCCGATTCCGGGATGCACGATCGCCGCAGTGGCCGACCAGGTGCGGGCGGCGTGGTTCTGGATGATGGCCACGCGTGCTGCTGCAAGACCAGTCGGCGGGCCCTCGTGGATCTCGATACCTGCCAAGGAGCCGGGCAGGTCGACGGCGTCGAGGTCCTCGGCGGCGCCTTGGGCGGCTCGGGAGCGGAATCTGGTCCAACCGGCGAGCCCGCCGACGGCGAATGCGGTCGAGGCGATGATCCAACCGATCGCCGAACGCCCGCGCACCGGGACGACCGTCACCACGGTCACGAAGGCACAGATCAAGGCGAACGTCGCGGCCGATGCCCACGCCTGCTCCTTCAAGGCCCAGAAGACCGGCATCGTCGAGATCGCCACGATGCTGGCCTGCCACCCGGTCAGACCGAAGGGGAACCACCCGATCCGGGCCTTGGAGTATTCGTTGTACACCTGAGTCATGGCTGCACTTCCTGTCTAGACGGGGACCACGGGGACGGAGGCGGCGCCTGCGGCGGCGCCTCCCCCTCCAGCTGCGGCACCCCCGGCACCACCGGCGGGACCGCCCGCGGTCGGTCCCCCTCCGGCCGGTCCGGCCCCGGGGGGGCCGGCGGCGGGCGCCGGTGTCGGCGGTGCCGGTGGGGTGGGCGGTGCGGCGCTGGGGGTCGGGCCGTCCTGGTCGGGGCCGGCGCCGTTGATCTCGGGGTTGTCCTGCTCGGAACTGGGTCCGGCGTTGTTGCGTCCTCTGCTGCGGCCGGAGGAGAAGTCCGGGATGTAGGTGTTGTGTCCCACGCCCATCTGGTTGGTCAGATCGGCCCCGAGGGTGGCCGCGCGGGCACCGGCGCCAGCGGCCAGCCCCAGCCCGGTCGCAGCCACCTGGCCGGCGACACCCAAGGCACCCATGAGCCCGCCTGCGGACTTGGCGAACCGTTCGTTGGTGGCGGCCTCCGTGGAGGCCTCGCCTTGGGATCGCCCACTGGCGTCGCTGCTCGAGGCCGCGTTGGAGGTTTCCTCACCGCCGCCGCGCAGCAGCCCCTGCAGTCCGCCTTGTGCGGCCAGGCCCGCTCGCATGGCCGCCCCGGACGAGGTGCCGGGGTCGACGAACGCGAGCAGTTTGAACAGGGCGAGCGGGGCGAAGCAGCCGACGAGGATGAGCATGACGCCGGGCACCGCGGTGCCGATGGCCTTGTGCAGGCTGTCGGTTGCGCCTAGGGCGACATGGGAGGTGACCTGGACCCCCAGCCCGAGCATGAGCATCATGATCACGGGGGTGAATGCGGCCGCGTGGAACCAGCGGAAGGCTTTCCAGAACCAGGATCGGCCGCCTTCCCAGACCAGGCCGGCGGCGGCGATGGGGTTGGTGGCGGCTAGGACGAGCAGGGCCCCGGCGCGGGTCAACATGACCAACAGGTGCCCGAAGGCGGCGAAGATCAGGAAGAAGCCCATCACACCGAGGACGGTGGCGATGGTGCCGTCGGTGATGTCGGCGGTGGAGAAACCGGTCCAGGGCTGCCAGGCATCCATGGCGTTGACGTGCAGGAGCGATTCCATGAGGGCGCGGGTGAGGCCGCCGGCGGCGGCGACGACGGCGACGGCGTAGACGACGCCGGCGACCCAGACCATGACGAACTGGCCGGTCCCGATCAGGACCCGGGCCAGGGACTGCCCGTCACGGCGGAAGGCGGCGATGCCCAGCTGGATCATCAGCAGGATCAGGATCATGGAGCCAGCGATCCAGAAGGTGTACGGGTAGATCCCGCGCATGGGCCCGTTCTCGGAGAGGTCGGGGACGAGGAAGTCGTCCTCGATGCCGAGGATGAGCTTGAGGAGCCACAGGCCGGCGTTCCAGATGCCGAGCATGGCGGCGGTCCAGCCGTCGGCGACGATCTTGCCTGCCGCGTTGCCGAGGTAGGTGAAGGGGTTGAGGTAGTCCCACCAGTTCATCGCGTCTACTCCTGATCACTGGTCCGCAGGCGCGGTCACGGTCTTCCAGCCGGCCTCGATGGCCAGGTCGGTGCCGGGCCAGGTGGATGGGGCCCGGGCGGGCGCCGGTCCCGCACCGATGACCCACCGACCCCCGTCGCGGGTGGTCCACTGCATGCGTTCGCAGTGGCCGTAGGCAATGCGGGCCTGGGTGGCGATCTGTGCCTTGACGTCGAGCAGGACGCAGGCCAGGACCCAGTCGGAGCCGTCGGTTCCCTTCACTTGGGCCGCGATCGGTGTGGTCACGACCGCGGCGCGCAAATCGCCGGCGTACTGGCCCGCGGAGCTGGCGAGGAAGGCCTGAATGTTGGCGGTCAGCTCCCACGACTCGGCGGTGACCCCGCCGGGGTCGCTCCACGCCGCGTGCACCTGGTGGGCGCGGTCGATCGACATGCTCTGCAGGACGGTGGTCTCGATCGCGGCCAGCTGCCCCACCGCCCCTTCTGGGCTCTGCGGGAATCCGGTCGGGACCCCTGCGGGTCCTACCCGCCCCGCAGGGAGGATCGTGATGGCGGGGCCGACCCGAGCTGCGGGTTTACCCGATCGGCTCGCCTCGGGTGGGACGGCGAGCATTGGGGCCGCTGCGATGGCGTCCCGGCGGGCCGTTCCCGACGGCAGCTGTTCGGCGCTGCGGATCTCCTGTCCCGGCGAAGCGGCAGCGGCCGTGGACCGGGTTGAGGCGATTGCGCTGTACACCGCGTACGAGAGGCCAACCAGCATCAGCGCTGCGACCACCGCCACAACGGCCAGGGTGCGCACGAGCCGGCGACGTCCCCACGGGTCGATTGCGGCGGCTGCGCTGATCATCCGACGCAGCCGGAGCCGGTGATGCCCGAGAGCATGCCAGGCACGACCATGTAGGCCACAGCCGCGACGAACACGACGGCCACGCCCACCACGCCGGCCTTGCTGGCATGGGGCATGGCGAAGACCCGTCCACCCACGACGGCACCGATCGAGACGACGATCCCGACCAGCATCAGGGCCAGGACTCCCCACAGGACGTAGCCGGTCAGGGTGTTGGCGTAGCCCTGCGCGCCCGGAGGGGCGATGGGGCACACCGAGGCGAGGGCGCTCACTCCGGAGGTGGCGAGGGTGTTCATGTTTGTGGTCCCTTCTGGTGGTGGATTCCCGGGGCGGTGTGCCCCAGGAGGTTCCCTGCTGCTTTGAGCAGAGAAGCGGGTAGGGGGGAGGAGTCGAGGCCGCGCAGCAGCAGCCCCTTGTCGCTCGGGATCGCGACGACTGGGCCGTTCTTGACCGCAGCGGCAGACCGCGACCCCAGCGCGGCGAGCAGGGCCTTTGGCCAGCAGCGTGGGTGGGTGCCTCGCACCGCGACCGCAATCTTCTGCGGGTCGAGCAGGGTCAGGGCCATCTCGAGGCGCCGCATGGCTGGGACGGTGGGGGTGGTCACCAGGACCAGGCTCGAGGCGCTCTCGAGCTGGTCGCGGATCCAGCCGCCAGATGCCATGACCTGACCGATCTCCCACCCGATGTCCAGCACGGTCAGGTCGACCTCAGCCAGCGAGGAGTCCGGCAGCGGTGTCTCGTCGGGCCCCAGCAGCACCTGGCTCGTGCGGGCCATCCACACGCGATCGCGGCGACCTATCGCCCAGGCGTTCTGGCCGCGTCCGAGCTCTGCGGTCGCAGCCGCAGCCAGGCCGCTGGCGGTCGCCGTGCAGCACTCCACCACCCGTGCCGAACCGCTCACGGTCGCCAAGGCCAAAGCCACGGTGGTCGTCCCAGACTGCCCGGCGCAGCCGATCACGGGCAGCACCGGCTCTGAGGTGGTCCATTCCCCGGTGGTGGTCTGAGCTCGCGGGCGGGGCGGGCGGACGGGGAGCGGCTCTCGGGTGCGGAACTGGCCGTCCTGCACGGCGTGCCACGCACGGCGCAGCTCGTCGACGCCGACGGGGCGGGGGGCCGTGGACTGGGTCATGTCGGCTTCCTTGCCAGTTCGATGCGGCGCATCTGAAGGGCGGCCCGCAGCTGCTCGGCGGGCAGCCCGGCCAGGGCGGTCTTGGCATCGCGGGCGCGCAGGAGTCGCTGCACGCACCCTTCGAGCTCGGCCATGGCGGCGTCCTCGTCGCGGGCTTCGCGCACCAGTCGCTCCAGGTCAGGGTTGTCGGTCACGGTCATCACCTCGCTGCCTAAAGCAGCCGGAAGGGGGTGGCGGTTCACGGGTCACGCCGGAATCTGGGCGACTGCAGATGTCAAGGCCTTCAGCGACGCCGTGGCGCGGCGTCGGATCGTGATTGGTGAGACCCCTGCCCTCTTGGCCACAGCGGTGGTGACCCGGTGGGAGGTCAGTCCTCCCCTCCCCCGCCCGTTGTGGCTGACCCCGGCCTTGTCCGCCGCCGTGGCCAAGGTGATGAGCAGGTCGCGATCGCGCTCATCGATCACGCCCTGCGCCACCGCCCAGATCAGCACCTCGGCCAGTTCTTCCTCGGGTCGTGCGGCCTGGGGAAGGCGCCGGGCGTCCATCACTCCCCACAGTTCTGCGTCCGGGGCCAGCGGCACCGACCTCGCCCACGTCGAGTCGGCATACCGGGCGTCCTGTCCGATCCCGAGGTCGCGCAGGACGCCGCGGCGAGTGTTCATCGTGATGTTCGCGGCGACCTTGCGTTGGCGCTGCCAGGGGAAGCCGCGCACCTCCATCCACAGCTGCGCGGCGACCACCTCGTCGATCCGGTTCGTGAGGGCTCTCAGCCGGTGGGCGACGACGCAGGCGCCGGGCAGCAGGAGCCATGCCAACGCCCCGGCTGCCGTGACGTCATCACTGCCGGCTGGGCTGGCGAGCTGGGCCAGGATGTGCAGGACGTCGTCGGCCTCTTGCCGGTCGGCATCGCGCAGCCACGCGGGTAGATCGAGTAGTTCATCGACCACGCCCAGCCCGGGGTGCTCGGCACACCATGAGGGCCATGCCTCCCGAGCCTGGGCCAGGAGCTCTTGGGAGGGGTCTGCCAGTCCGAGTTGTGTTGCCACGCTCATCGCGATGTCCTTTCGCCGTCGTTCCACGGCTGGAAAGGTCTCGCCAGGTCATCCCCACACCCGTCCCCGCCCGGGCGTCCCCCCTCCCCCAAATGGCCCTGCTCATTGAGGGACACAGCGTCTTCCGGGGCGTGTTTGCGCAGGTCAGGGCCGGGGACGCGCTCTTTTGAGCAACGTCCCCCCGATTTCTTCAGCTAAGGGGTGGCCGCCAACGCCTGCGAGGGTCTGCGGCGGGCTGCGGTTGCCTTCACACTCGGAGGTCCGGACCCGCCGTCGAGTTGCTCCTGGAGCCAATAAGGGCGCGAGCCCCGGGCCCTGTCGTCCGGCAGGAAATCCCGAGGCTCGCTTCCCCAACCTCGCAAGGTGGGGCTTCAACGTTAGCCGTCCGAACTCGAGACCACGCACTCGCCCAAGGCTCAAGCCTTCGACAGTTGGACGGTGCTCCTCTTGCAGTCGGTGCGTGGCGGAATACTTCGATCCGTGAGTGTCCCTCCACCGCCCCGTCGACCCGGCCTGCCGTTGGGTGAGCGGCGGCTGGTCTCGACGAGTGCGCTCGAGCCGCAGGCGGTGCTGCCGACGCCCCGAGTAAGGCATGTGTGGGTGCAGGCTCCGTCTGCGCAGACCGGCGCGGGCGCGATGTGGGTCGCGGGGGTGCTGCTGCGCTGGGAGCGCCCGGCGGAGGGGTTGCGAGGCCTGGTCGCGTACGTGGTCGCCGATGACTCAGGTTCGCCGGTCTTGGTCACTCAGGCCTTGGCTGCCGGCCTGATCCGGCCCGCTGATCCTGGGCCACCGCCGGGGTGAACGAGTCGAGTTAGGGCAGCACGATGCAGGCCATGTTTCAGCTGGCCTTGGAGTCGGTCCAGCCCTTGCGACTGCGCAGGATCTGCTCGGTGCGCTCCGGCAGCTCGGGGGGTGCCGAGTCGTCGTCGGTGCGGTTGCAGACCTCGTCACGCAGGATGCGTTGTGCTTCGGCATGGCGACCCTCGGCGTCAGCGACAGCGGCCAGGTCCAGGCGTGGGATCTCCTCGTGAGGTGCGGCGAGAATGGCCGTCTCGGCCGCGAGGCGGGCAGCGGGAAGGTCGCCCTGGGCGAGGTCGTGGGTGACGACGAGGTGCGCGACGTCGACGACGGCGACGGTCAGGTGCTCGTCGAGGCGAGTTCCCTCGATGAGCCAGGTCCAGCCGCCGCCCTGCTCACGCTCGATGGGGTAGTCGAAGGGTCGCCCCTCGACGAGGCTGAGCGCGGTACGCAGGTCCTCGATGCCCTCAGCTCCTCCGCGGGCTTCCCCTCGCACCCGCAGCCTCCGGAAGAGGTCGGCGTCGATGAGGAGGTCGAGGACCTGGTAGACGGGGACTTCGCGGATTGTCGCGGCCGGAGCCAAGCGGGCGTCGGGCAGGTGGTCGGTGCCGGTGCGCGGGTTGGTGCCGAGCCAGTGGCGGATGGTCAGGACGTAGTCGCGGGCTTTGGCCTTGGTGATGTTGAAGGTCTGGGCGACTTCCTCGGGGGTGGCACCGTGCCGGCGTAGGGCGATGAAGGCCAGCAACTCGGTCATGTAGGGCTTGCGCTTGGTCAGCGGCTTGCCTCGTGTGGTGGCCCTCACCGGTCCAAGGAGGCGGAGTTTGGGCAGTGCGGAGTCCTCGCGCCACCACATGGCCATGTCATCGTCGAGGCTCGGGTCGGCCTCTTCGACGGCGTGTCGCACGGTCTGGTTCACCCGCGGGGCGATGGCTTGCAGGTCTTCGGCGGTGGTGGCGCCGGCTTGGACGTAGGTGGCGTCGGGGTCGTCGAGGAGGCTGGTGGTGTGCGGCTCGGGATCCAGGTCGGGGTCAGGTCGAGGCAGGGTGTGCTCTGCGCGGAGGGCACCAGCCTCGTCGGACATGGATCTCCAGCCTTCGGTGGCGCTCTCGTCGACGGGGACGGGAACCTCGATCAGGGTCTCGCTGTGGGCCAAGAGTGAGGCGCAGCCGAGGGCCTCGTCACTGGTCAGACCGACCGCGACGAGATCCAGCCCTGCGGCTGGCAGCGTGACCCGGCCGTCACCGGTGACGTGGAGAACGGTGCCCAGCGTGTGGGGTCGGGCGCCGGCGACAACAACGGAGGTCGCAGTATGTCCGGCTTGGGTGTGCACGAGCTCGAGCAGCTGCTCTAGCGCCGGGGTGGCGGCTGCGGCGTCGACGAGCAGCAGCCTGGCGGGCCACGCGTCGGCGCCGGCTTGGTGGCTGCGCGCGGTGTTGACGTCGCTGTCTGCGTCGTGGGCGCGGTCGATGGTGGCTACGGCGTCGGCGAGGAACTCTTCGACCGGGTCGTTCTGGCGGGTGCCCGGTCCGTAGACGTGGATCCGGTCGGGGTTGAGCGAGCCAAGCTCACTGGCCACACCGAGGCAGGCGACGTCCACGCCCGCCGACCATGGGTTGCAGGCCACCTCTGCCGCCAGGTACCGCGCGAAGTCCTGCCCATAGGTGACGTCGCCGGTGAGCGTGATGTTGAGGTCCTCTATGTTCAGCAGCCAGATCTCCTCGTGGGCGCCCAGTCCGATCGTGACCAGCAAGGGGTACGGCGCGGGTTGGTCGGGAATCGCCGGACCAATGTGCTCCAGCGGGACCTCGGGCGTGATCCTCCAGTGGAGCCGGTCCTCGCAGCCGTCCCACGGTGCCGGCAGCGACGCGGGTTCGGACAGGTGGAGGATCAAGTGGGTGGCCGTGAGTTCGACTGCGGCGAGCACCGGCATTGGGGTTGCCGTCTGGGCGGCTGATGCGGCCAGCCGGCGCAGGGCCAGGTCCATGTGCTCCACTGTGGGTGCAGTGACCGCGCCGATGGCGGTGATGGTCTTCTCCACGGGACTGAGGATCGGGTCCGGGCTGGCCAGGGTTCGTCCGGGGCGGCGGTTTCGGAACTGGGCTCGCCGGCGCCGGCGCAGGAGCATCAGCATCGACCCGGCCAGCAACGCCCCTCCCCCGGTGAGGCCGGCCAGCATCCACGGGGCGGGAGTTGCGGGCGCGGCGGCGTCGGGGGATGTGTTTGCCGGCGTGGTCTGCGCGGCCTCCGAAGGAATCGGCGAAGCAGCGGGGGGCGCCGTCGCCGGCTCGTCGAGATCGGGTCGAGGGTTGGGTCGAGGGTTGGGTCGCGGTGGCGTCATGGGAGGTGTGGGCGCTGCGGCGGCGGGTGCCGGCTCTTGGGTTTGCGGGGGCGCGGCAGCGGCGCGCGGCCCCGGGATGGTCAGGGTTTGTCCGACGTCGATCTGGTCCGGGTCGCTTAGGTAGATCCCGCCGGGCTGGAGGGTGCTCCGGCTGGCCTCGAAGATCTGCGGGTACTTGGCGGCATCACCCATCTCTCTCTGGGCGATCCCCGAGAGGGTGTCGCCGGCCTTGACCGTGTAGGGGTGGGAGGGTCCGGGCTGGCGCGTGGTGGGCAGGGTCAGGACGGTTCCGGCGTAGATCAGGTCGGGATGTGACGCGACGTGTGGGTTGAGCGCCACCAGCTCGTGCCAGCGTTCCGGGTCGCCGAGGTGCCGCTGAGCGATCTTGGAGAGGGTGTCCCCGGCCTTGACCGTGTAGGTGGTGGTGGCAGGGGTGGTTGTTGTGCTTGGCAGGCTGGTGATCGGCGAAGCAGGCGTTGTCGTGGACATGGTGGGCGCTGTCGCGATGGTGGGCGGCTGTGCTGCTTGCGCGAGGGCCGGGGTGGCGGGAGCGATGACGAACAGGAGTGCAGCGGCCGTCACCAGTTGCCGGGCTGCCCCTTGTGGAAGCGACAGGCCGGGCAGCGTGGGAGCGTGCAGGCCGCGCAGTCTCGCGCCCAGTTCGAGCAGGATGCTGCCAGCCAGGACGAGCCAAGCGGCCCAGGCGAGCACCTTGATAGCGCCCAAGGCCAGAGTGCCGTCGTCGGGTGTGGTGAACGCGGTGCGGATCTGCTCGAGGCTGGGCAGGGAGTGGGGGATGGGGTCGGCTCCGAGGGCCAGAAGGACCGTGGGGAGGCCGATCAGGATGACGAGCAGGATCACGGTGGCGAGCAGGCCAACGAGGCGGGCACGGATTCTCATCGGGCAACTCCTGAGACGGCGCGGTTGACCTGGACCTCGGCGTGGCCGGTGACGGTCAGGCTGGTGATGCCGATGAGGCCGAGGAACTTCGTCTGGTAGGTGGTGCTGGTGTCGGTGACGACTGTGGTGCCTCCGGCGATGGTTGCGCTGCCGGTCATGCCCGGCGCACCCGCGATGTAGGTGTTGGCGGCGACGACGGCCGCTGCGGGGTCGACGACGGCTCCTTGGCCGCGGATCGCGGCAGGTCCCTGCAGCTGCTGTCCGCCGGCGCGGGCGGCCTCGGCGGCCACGTCCTGGGCTCGCTGCTTGGCGTGGACTCGACCAGACAGGTCCACGGCCAGGCCGACGAGGAGGATCATCACCAAGGCGGTGGTGATCATCCACACCGCGACCGATCCTTGTTCCCGGTCGCCCATTCGTCGCGTCAGCCGAGTCATCACAGGGCTCACCGCTCTCGGTAGGTGTCGAGGGGAGAGCGCATCGTCGCGGTGATGGTCATCGAACCGGGCAGACCGGGCAGCAGCCCGGCTAGGTCGACCTGGCAGGTGACTGTCGCACTGACGGAGGCGGGAGTGCCGACGGGGGTAGCGAAACCTGAGGTGTCCACCGAGACGGACGTGCTCACGCAGCGGGTGCTTTGGCTGGCCAGGCTGGAGGTGGCGGCGGTTCTGGCATCGGCGCCTGCCTGGCCTTGCGTGCGGGCGATCGAGGCCGCTCGGGCGGCTTCGGCGGCGGAGGCCTCGACGGCTTGATGGGCCAGCGCGACCCGGCCGCCGGCGATGATCAGGGCGAGGAACAGCCCCAGAGCCGGGGCGAGGATGACCACCTCGACGACTGAGGAGCCGCAGTCCCGCGGGCCGCGGGCGGGAAGCCGGTTCAGGAGTGTGGTCATCGGGTGAGCCTCTCCACCGGGGCGGAAGCGCTCTGGGTGATGGTCGGTGTCCAGCCGGGGATGACGGACAGGGTGGTGCCGCGCACTACGACCGTCGCGGTGGTTGCCGTGCGGTTGCTGCCCACGTTCACCCCTCTTAGTACGCCGTCGCCGCCCGCCGAGGTGACGAACGCGGTCGCTGCCGTCTGACCGTCTGCGCTGGTGCCGTTCTGGGCGGCGGCCGCGCGGGCTCCCTCTTGGGCGGCGGCGATGGCGACGGTGCGGCCGTGGTAGATCATCGCGGCCTGCATCCCGACAAACATCAGCAGGAACAGCACCGGCATGAGGATGACGAGCTGGATCGAAGCCACGCCACGCTCACGCTCTCCCGCGAACGCTCGGCGGCGTCCGCGGGAGGGCGTGCAGCGGTGGCACCAGAGCACGGTCAGTTAATCCCTGGCAGCTTGTTGTTGATGTAGGCGTTGATGGCGGCGTAGACGATGCCGGCCAGAGCCAACAGCGCCACCGCCCAGAAGACGATCTCGATGGTGCTCGCGCCGCGATCGGTGTCGTGGTGCGCCGTCTCGACACGGTCCCGCAGGCTCACCCCGAGGGTGCGCAGGGTTGCGTACAGGTAAGTCATGGATGGTTCCTTCCGAGTGATGAATCCTCTGCTGGTCGTTGCTGACGTGATGTGGATGTCGGTCCTCCTTCCCTGTCCCTCAGCTGGTGCCGAAGAGCCGAAGCAGCGGAGGGGCCATGAGAAGTGCGAGGAACACGACGCCGATGAAGGAGGCCGGCAGGTACATCCGCTCCTCGACGACATTGGCTTGGGCGAGCTCGGAACTCAGCAACGCCGAGCGGGCGGAGGCGCTGCGGGCCCGCAGCTGCCGGTAGACCTCGGAGCTCTCGTCGTTGGCCAGGCGCATGATGTCGGCGACGTCGGCGAGCTCGGGCAGGCCGAGGTCCTCGGCGAGGACCTTGAGGGAGTCCCACGGCGGTTGCCCGTTGTAGCGCGAGCGGGCCAGCTCTTCACCGATCTTGCGGAACACCCATGAGTCGCCGACCTCGGCAGCGTTGGACAGTGCGACGGTAGCGCCGGCGCCGCTGTTGCGTTCCAAGGCGCACAGTTCGATGTAGGCGCTCAACGCGCGCGCGAAGTCGGAGCGAGCCTTCTGGGCGTCTTCGCTGATGTCTCGCGAGGGCATCATGAACAGCACCGCAGACAAGATCACAGTCGCCCCGACCGGAACGACGAAGGGGATGCGGATGCCGATGAGGGTGAAGAAGCCGGTCAGGAGCGTCGGCAGGACCAGACCGAGGAGGCCGTAGAGGACCTTGCGGCCGTAGAACTGGGCGGGGGTCTTGCGCAGGACCGCGAGGTCGCGGGCGGGTGGCACGCCCAGGAAGCGGGCCGGGAGGGTGCGTTCGGCCCAGATCCCGAGCCGCTCTTCGGTGTCGGGATTCACGGTCGGAGAGACTGCGCCGGGCCGGCGACGGGCTGGCGGGGAGAGCCGGGTCAGCACGTCACGTAGGTCTGGTTGGGCCGGAACCAAGACGTAGAGCATGACGGCCAGACCGATCCCGACGATCGTGCCCAGGGCGAGGGCGAGCTGCAGGCCGGTCATCGGGCACCAGCTCGAGCTGTCGGGCCGAGGAAGCGCGGTAGCGGTTTGCCCTCGGCCATCTTGCGCATCCACAGCAGCCCGGCGGCGTACGCCATCAGGAGGAACACGAGCACCACCTGGCCGACGGGGCTGGAGTAGGGCTCGACGTAGTCGCCGGTGAAGGCGAGGATCAGCAGCACCCCGAGGGAGAAGGCGGTGACCAGTCGTGCGCTGCCGCGCGGCTTGGCCCGCCCGGCTTCGACCCGGCGCCGTGCGGCCACGTCTTCGGCCACTGACTCGGCCACTCCTTGCAGGACGCTGGCCAGACTCCGGTTGCGGCGCCGGGCGGCGAGGATCAGGTTCGCGGCCACGAGGTCACCGGTCACGTCGTCGAGGTCGTCGGCAAAAGCGCGCAGCGCCACCTCCGTGTCCCAGCGGGCCCGCAGGCGGGCCACCAGGGTGGTGACCTCGGGCTTGATGGCGTCGGGGGTCGAGCGCAGCGTGGCTGTCAACGCCTGCTCGATGCCAACACCAGCGCCCAAGACCCCGGCCAGGCTGCGAGTCCACTCCTCCATCGCCTCGACGCGCCGGATCCGAGCCTCGGCCGGGGGCGCAGAGAGCAGGTAGGGCAGGCCGAGCGCTGCTGTCGGCAAGATCACCACGGCGGCGATCCATCCCGTCAGCAACGCGACCAGGAAGCCGGCGACGACCGAGAACAGCAGGACGATTCTGGACCGTGGGGACATTCCCGATAGGCGGCGCTCGAGCGAGGAGGGCACCCGCTCGACCTTGGGTGCCGGGACGCGTGGCCGCAGAGCGTAGACGGCCCCGACCAGACCGGCCAAGATCATGGCGCCGAGCAACGCAGGCAGCAGGGCCGTCACGGCGTCCACCCGCTGGAATCAGCTTCGCTCTGGAACAGGTCCGGGTTGAAACCGAACTCGGTCAGGGCCATCACCTGGGGCGGCAGGATGCCGCTGGCTTGTGCCGGCCCATTCTTGCTCGGCCCACACAAGTGCTCGAGGGCATAGCCGAGCTCCCGCTCCCCCGGTTCCACCAGCACGACTTCGCTGACCCACCGGCGCAGCTGCTGGGTGCCGTCCGGCAGGTTGACCACCCGACGGTTCAGCTGCACGATGAGATTGAGGCAGCCCACCAGCTTCTCCAGAGCCAGGTCACGGGTCACGTGATTGCCGGCCTCCATTGCGCAGGTGACCAGTTTCCGGATGCAGGCATTGGCATCGGCGGCGTGCGTGGTGGACAGGGAACCCGTCCCCGACTCCATCGCTTTGATCATCGTCCAGGTCTCCGGGCCGCGGATCTCACCTACGATCTGACGTGAGAGCGCGAAGCGGAAGGAGTCGTTGAGCGCCTCACCGAGATCGAACGCGCCGGCCGCGCGACCGTCTGCGCCGATCTCCCCCACACCCGGGCGGGACTCCCAGTCGATGACGATCTCGTGGTTGCCCGACTCACCCAGGAACAGTTCGTACTCGGTCTCGAAGGTGCCGATGGCCTCCTCGCGGGGGATCTGCGCGCACAGCGCCCGCATCAGCGTGGTCTTCCCGGCAGACATGGCCCCAGAGACCACGATGCTCCATCCAGCCCGGACAGCCGCGCCGAGCAGGTTCGCACTGGCAGGGCTCAAACACCCCCGGTCCACCCACGCCTCGAGCGTGTCGACCTTCAGCCGGTGTCGACGGATCACCACGGTGGGGCGGCTGACGACCCACGAGGTGGCCGCCAACCGGGCCCCGCCATCGAGCTTCATGTGCAGCCGTGGCGTGCCTTCGGAGAAAGGCCGCGGGTTGGACTCGCTGCGGTTGGCCAGGAAGCGCAGGAAGTCAATCAGTTCCTCATCGCTCTCCGCGACGGCCGGGCCCGCGATGCGGGTGCCGTCGATCAACTCGAGGAGCACCTGCCGACAGCCGAGGATGAAGATGTTCTCCACCCGGTCGTCATCGACAAGTGGCTGGAGCCGGCCCAGCCGGAACACTGCATCGAAGATCGCCTGAGCCATCACGGCCCGCTGCCGCGGGGTCCAGGCTTCGGCTCCCGTGGCGACCGCGTCGGCCGTGTGCTCGCTAAGCAGTTCGTCGATCGCGCGCCAACCCTCCTGCTCCTGGGCTGCCCGGTCCATCGGAATCCGCCCGCTGCCGGCGCCCGTGTCAGATTGATCGGCGGTACGGGTGCGCCAGTCCTCCCCCATCGCCGCAGCAAGTCGATTCGCCACCAAGGTGCGGAACGCGGCCACCAGACCCCAATCGAGGTCGGCGTGGTCCGAGAACTGGCCGGTGGTAGCGCTCGGTGTCTGGTGGTGCGCGGCATGGCGCCTTCGGACGGCGTCCAAGGGCACCGGAGCTGCGGACTCAACCTCCGACCCGGTGCGCATCGAGAACCCGCCCCGGACCCGCCCAGGGCGGGCCGGGGGCGAGGAGAACAGCGGTGGGAGCGAGGTTGGGTCGCTGGGGTCCTGCGCGGGGATGAGCGGCTCGCTGGTCATAACTGCCTCCCGCTGGCAGCCTGCAGCTGCTCCTCGTTGATCCGGATTCGTCCCGTGATGGCGCTGCGTGCACCGCGGTAGCTGCGCAGCAGCGCGGAGTCCTCCCAGCCCCCGCGACCTGCGAGCCGCTGGAGTACACCCGCCTGGGGAGGCGTGTCACCGGTGGAGAGCACTGCGGCCGCCGCCGGGTCCCACGCCACGGTGGTCACCACCGGGAGCTGTAGGACGCGGGCGACTTCGCGGGCCCGGAACGGTCGCCCCTCCCCCACCAACACCAGCCCCAGCGAGGCCGAAGCACCGGATCGTGCGAACCGGTCACGCAGCGTCTCAGCCCAGGACCGGGCACCCGAAAGCGAGACCATGTCGCTGCGCGTGAGGAGCAGGGCGAGGTCGGCGTTGTGAAGGAGCGGTTCGGGGCTGCCGAACAAGCCGAGGCGGCCGGCGTCCACGATCACGTCCTGCCCGGTCGACTCCAGCGACCGCAACGCCACACTCAGCGGCTCCCACAGAGCCAGCAAGCTGCGCGCCTGCTCATGGGACCTGGTCCCAGGGACCCACTTGCTCGACGAGCCCGGCAACGGCAGCGACACCTTCGGCAGCGTCTCCAGGACGGCCTCTACCTGCGGGGCCATCGCTAACTCGATCATCGCCTCTGGGGGAACCAAACCGCCGCGCAGATAGCCGGCCGCGACGGACGAGCCACCCGTCGGGTCGGCCTCTATCAACAGCGATGGACGTGGCCAGCCCAGCGCCAGACCCAGCGCAGTGGTCGTCACCCCAGGCGAACCTGAGGCCGACGCGAGCACGATGACGCTCATCGCCTCACCGATCCCGCGAATCCAGCACGATCGCCACCTTGCCGGTCGAGGCCATCGACGCCAGCTGAGGAGCATCAGCACTGGGCACGTCCACCGTGATGATGGTCTGCGCGCCCTGCCCGGTGGTGTCCGCACCCGTGGCGGTCGACACGACGACGGCGGCCACCGACACCGGCTTGGCCGCTGCATCCGTCAACCCCTGCTGTCCAGGCGTTGCCACGATGCGGATCCGGTCTCCAGCGACAAGCTTTGCGCCGGGCATCATCGCCGGCGTCACGCCGACGCCAACCAAGGAGTGACCTTGCGCGGGAATGACCTGATCAGTGGTGGACTCCCCCGTCAGGAGCGAACCTGCGGCTACGTCCACGGCCGCCCGCTTACCCACCAAACTCTCGAGCTGCCCGGCGGAAACCGGCTTCAACGCTGGATCCGACCCGATCTGCACCGTCATCAACTGGTCGCGGCTGATCACCGTTCCTCGCTCGATGGTCGATCGGGCAGCAACAACCTGTGTCGAGTTCGTGGTGGCCTGGTGCAGCCACACATTCCCCAGAGCGCCCAAGCAGACCACAGCCGCCATTGCCGCGAACAGGCCCCAACGGCGCCGCGCCTTCGGCGGCGTCGGAACCGGAGCAGCTGCTCCTCCCGCCGACGGCGGACCTGAACCATTCGTCGCGACCGATGACGGCCGCTCCACCGTGGTTGTCATCTGCTGATTCCTCCCGAGCTTCACTGCTTGAGCACCTGCGCCTCACCGATGGTCACCGGCGCACTCTGGGTCAGATCCATCGTGATCGTGCCTGCCTCACCAATCCCCGACCAGGTGATCACCCAGTGCGAGGTCGCCCGCACCGTGTAACTGCCCTGCCGCGTGTACGTGTGACCGCACGTCGGAGACGACTGCCGACCGAACGAATCCTGATACGGCGTGCCCGCACCGCAGGTCACGACCTGGCCGTCCCCCATGTCCCAGTTCAACTGCGACACCTTCGCGGTTGCTGTGACTGTCCACCCGGCCGCCGAGGCCGACCGAGTAATCGGTCCCCACGTGTTCTGGGCCGGCGAGTCGACCCACATCCAGTTCGGCATGCCGACCAAGCCCACTGACCCAGCGCGCGGCTCCGGCACAAGCCCTATGTCGATCGCCCGCAGGTTCATCGAAGCTACGGCTTGCTGGGCCAGAACGCGCGGGTTGGGCGGCTGGGGTGGTGCAGTCAGCGCCCAGTACTGGATTGTGTAACCAGCCAGGAAGAGCCCTGGGCCGATCTTGTCGGGGACAACGCAGTCGTAGATTGCTCCGTCCGTGTGGCCCTCCCACACCGGGTAATCCTTCGGTGGCTGCGGGACGGACTGCCCGCCCGGGTGGCACTGGACGCCGTTGATGGTGATCCAGACGACGGGCTGGCCGCCGCCGCCGCCACCGCCACCGCCACCGCCGCCACCGCCGCCGCCACCGCCAACGCCGGACCAGATGAGGCACGTCCCCATTGAGTCCCAGGAGATGCAGACAGGAGGGTCAGCCTGAGCCGTCGGCGAGCCCACCACCAGCGTCACGAACAGGACCGCGACGACGCCAGCTGCCCACCGGGCGCGGGTCAACAAGACCCATCCTTCACGTCGGTGACCAGACCGACACGCCACTGCGAGGGGTCAGGCAACTTGTAGTTGAGGACCGACACGTTGACTGGAACGTGAGGTTTGCGCGAGGGCGGCACGATGGACTTGCCGTCCTTGTCCACGATGTTGAACTTGCTTACGTCCATGCAGACCGCGAAGACGACCTCCGGAACAGTGGGAGGTGATTCGTTGACCTTGTTGGTGAGATCGACCTTCGTGGTCTTGATCGACACGATAGTGACGTCGCCGGACACCTTCGACCCGACCTCCTGAGCTGCCCGCAAAGCTTGCCTGCGCTTGTTGAGCTCGTCGCCAATGGCCACGTCATCGAAGCACGTCGGAAGGGTCTTGAGGGGGTCGCTCAGGCACCTCGTCTGGGCACGCAAGTACTCCCGATAGACAGCCTCTGCCTGCTGTGCCGCCAGGTCCGTGGGCTCTGCGGAGGAGGTGGTGACGCTGGCGCTTGGGGTCCTAGGCGATGAAGACGCTGACGGACCCGTCGACGAGCTTGTCGGTGTGGTGCCTGGAGTCGTCCCCGAGCAGCCCGCGAGAAGGAAGGCCACCGCCAGGGTCACACCAGCTCCAGCACGGTTGATGTTCATGTCGCTCCTCGAGTTCTCGTCAGATCCCTTAGGCGGGTGTTGTCCGTTGGGGGTTCACTATCCTGCCAACTCGGTCCCATAGAGACTAGCCTCTATGGGCTCACTCTGCGAGTGGGGTAGCGGGAAACTTCGTCGAGAACGGTCGACGAGCATCGTGGCCCCTGCCGTTCGGCGTCCAGCGCGATGAGATGCGGTGCCGTTCCATCGCGCATGTCCTTGAGCTCATCCGACCACAATCGGCTGACATTTGCCCGATTGCAGCGGCGGCTGTGGACAGTTGGCCCGGGCGGTGAGGGTCAGATGGTCAGGGCGTGGCGGATGGTGTCGGTTGAGGTGTGCAGGGCGGCTGCGAGGGCGGACAGGGTTGCGGCGCTTGGGGTGGCGAGCCCGTCGGCCTCCCAGCGTTTGACGGTTGAGACGCCACTGTTGATGGCGTCGGCGAGTTCGGCGACGGAGAGTCCAGCGGCGAATCTGAGCCAGCGAAGATTCGGTCCGCTCTCTGGGGGAAGAAGGAGGTCACGTGCGTCGACGTCGAGGGCTTGGGAGAGAGCGTGCAAGGCTCGCGGACTGCGCGGCCGCGCCTCTCCCCTCTCCCACTTCGAGACGCGATCGCCGCCGGCGAAGCCAGCGAGGCGCGCGAGTTCGTTCTGGCTCAGGCCGGCGCGTTCACGGGCGCGACGCAGGGCAGCACCGTCGAGGGCGGGAGCATTTTCCATGGCGAGCCCACCCTAGGGCTGCCGCGTTGTTCAGGTCGCGGCGGACTCGGTGTTCAGATAGCGGCGCAGGGCGGCTGCGCACAATGCAGAGCGCGAGTCGGCCTTGTGCTTGCTGACCAGGGAGTCGATGGCCTCGAGGTTGGATGAGAGCATCCGAAGCGAGAGCGTAGACAGCGGGTCGGGGTTCTCGGGCCGCGGCCTGCGGCGGACGAAGAGGCCATCGGTGGTGGGTTGCGGTGCTTCGACCGCCAGGAGGGCTTCCAGCTCGCTCTCAGTGGCGATGAGGGCGTCCAGGAGGATCTCGGGCTGGGATACCCGGTCTTGGCGGGCGCGTTCTCGGATTCCGGCTACCAGTGAGACGGGCAGCGAGAGGGTGACGTTGCGAATCGTGGTTGCGGTCCTGCTCACGCGTGTTTGCGAGGACGGCTTGCCTACCGGGGCAGGTGGGGTTGAGATCTCTTCGGGGACTACGGCTGGGGACGAGGATCGAGCTTGGGGTCGGCCAGCGGGCGGGGCCGGCAGGGCCGCAGTGCGAGACAGGCCTGGAACTGCGGCCAATGGGGTCCGTTCGGTGCTCATGCTGTTACCTCCGCAGCCTGCGCCTGCTCTCGTGCATCGATGGTCGTCAGGATCTCTTGGGTGAGAAGGACGAAGTCTTCCGCCAGTGCCGGCGCGGATCCCGGAACACGCTCGGGTCGGCGCCCCTCCTGCAGTGCCTTCCAGTAGGGCTCGGCTTTGTCGACCGTCTCGGCTACCTCGTGGATGAGCAGTCCCTTCTCCTCGGACTCGACGACCGGGGAGAGGGCGTGCCTGATGACGGTCTTGAACATGGGCGCTGCGCCGCCCAGGACGGTGGTGATGTCGTCGGTGGCGTTGCGTCGGATCACGCTCGCACCGGCTTCGACGTCGTACAGCAGAGCGCCGAGAAGCTCGAGGTCCGGGTTGGCTTGTCGCGCGACCCCTATTTCGTTGGCCAGCGCTCTGAGGCCCTCGATGCTGGTGCGGCCCGGGCGGGTCGGCACGATGATCCAGCGGGTAGCGCTCAATGCCAGTCGCAGCAGGAGCGGGCGCGTGGGTGGCGTGTCGATCACTACCAGGTCGTAGTCGCCTGCCGTTTGAGCCAAGGCGTCGGCAAAGACGGACTGGATGCCCTGACCGCGCTTGATCATGCCGGCCAGCACGTCCTCGAGCGTGTCGAGCGAGGCTCCGCCCGCGACGACGTCGAGGTTGGGGCGTACCGCCTTCAATGTGGGCGTGAGGGCGGTCTTCTGGATGAGGGTGTCGACGAAGTGGTGCCCGTCGTCGGACTCCCCTCTCCACGTGTAGCCGAGGATCTGGCCGGCGTTGGCCTGCGGGTCGAAGTCGACCAGGAGGACCTTCCAGCCGGCGACAGCGGCCAGGCCGGCGATGTTGCACGCCGTCGTGCTCTTTCCTACCCCGCCCTTCCCGTTCGCGACGGTGACCACTCGGGTCAGTTCATCATGCAGCGCCATAACGCATAGCATGCCGCGCGCGGTGACGCACGCACTGCCGACACACCGTAGCGCTGATACCTAAGGCCTGTTCCTAGCGCGTGCGGTACGGCTCCGCTTACATGCCCGCTCTAAGGCGAATCACTGATGCTTCGTCCTACGGTATTCCCTGCCGCAGCGCGTTACCGCATGCAGTAACGCACGACATGCCGCAGCGCGGTACGGCTAGGCGAGGCGATGATCGGACGCTGAAAGTGGGATCTCCTGCTGCTGCCAGAATGCCTCGTCGCGTTCCCGTGCGCCGACCGGCAGGAGGGCGTGCTGCTCGACACGCATGGAGACCGTCGCGGAGCGATGGGGGAGTCCGTACCGGTCTCGGTGGCGTTCCCAGGATGCCACGAGGGCCTGCTGAAGCGGGGCCGCGAACGTGGCGAACGCGGCAGCACGGATCTGGCTGCGCCAGGTGAGCTCGTCATCGCTAAGGGAGGCCAGCCAGGCCCGGTATCTAGCCGGCTCGTCGACCCCGTTGCGCAGGCGACGATCTGCGAAGCCACTCTTTAGCCGCTCTTGGCTCATGACGCTCTCGGCCTGGAATCGGCGTGACAGCTCTGTCTTCCGCTGTTCACGCGCAGCCGGAGACAACCCCTGCCACCACGCGACCTCACGGGCTCGTTGTTCCTTCAGGGCGGCCGCGCGTGCCAGGCTCCATCGACTGCGTTCGCCGGCGCGGTAAACACGCCGCTCCTCGAGGACAGCCCCGGTTCTCACCTCATGCTCGGCCATCGCCTGGGCAGCGAAGCGAGCCTCGGGTCGCTTCGTATGGGTCCAGGTGCCTTCAGCCGAACAAGTGGCCAGACCCGCTTCGCTCAGCGCCAGCAACGCAACGCGTGCGGCGCGAATCTGGCTGGGACTTGGTGGGGTGGCCCTGGTTGGTGTCAGCAGAGCGTGAGCCGCCAGTTCTTCGAGGCTCACCGCTCGATCGGCTTTTCTGAGGGCGCGCCAGAGTTGGTGGCAGGCTCGGGGGAGGGCAGCCCAGACCCCGTGGGGGAGGGGGGTGTGAAGGCTAGGTGGGGGGATTTCGCTCACCCCCTGCGCCGGGGGGATCTCGAATTCGAACGAGGATGAGTCCCGCTGGTGGATCGGGTCCCACGCTTCGGTGTGCAGCGTTCCCAGTGCCCCGTTCAGGGTCCGCAGCTGGGCCCGGATCGTCTTGCGATCGTTCAGGCCGGTGTCTAGGACTAGGTCGCGCTCGGGGACCGGCACCCGGCGTTCGCCGGCGCGACAGATCCGGTCCAAGATGGCGTGCCCGACCAGCAGCAGGGCCGGCCGCTGCCGGGTGGGCAGTCGCCAGGCGAGGTCCTCGAGCGCGCTGCGGGCGGCGTTCACGGCTGTGGCCAGGGCGGGGTCCGCGTCCCCGGTTCCGACGGGGATGAAGCTGTCATCGTCGGCGACGGCCGGGTTCCACACGTACTTCACCCACCACGCGTGGCCCTGGGTGCGTGCCTTGCCGAATGCGTCGCCGTGGGCCTCCTGGATCGCCGTCCAGGCCGCAACGGCGTCGTAGCCGCAGCGCAGCATCGCTGCGGTGGCGGTGGCCTCGATGTTCGAGCGTGAGTGTTGGGGGTTGTCGACGCGCACGAGGGGAAGCGCTCCGTGCTCAAGGTAGTCCTGCCACTGGGCGGGGAGCTCCTTGCGTGCTCGACGACGGACCGGCACTGCCGGTGTGGTACTCACGTGAGTCCTAGAGCGCCTTCTGCGGCTCTTTGGCACCTGGCTGGCCCACGAGTGCGCCCGTAAGCCCAGCAGGGCCTCAGAGAGGTTTCCGTAGGCCTTGGTGATCGCGCCACTGCGGTGCGGAGAGGACAGGGGCCGCACCGTGTCGCGGACGTCCACGCTGCCCCGGCTTACCCGCATCTGCTCACGCACCCGCCGCGCCACGTCCTCGAGGTCACGGGCGCGGTCGGCAGCCGCGACGAACACGTGCGCGCGTCCGGTACCGCCGCCCGAGGGGCGGACCAGGTGCCACAGTCCCTCCTGGCGGCACCAGGCAGCGACCAGCTCAACCGCTGCGTCGCCTCGGGCGTCCGCGAGGTCGACGTCGACCACCCGCATCTGCGGGCGGAGGCGCCCCACGATCGCCGTCACCGGGCCCTGACCGACCAGGCGCAACCCATCCCTCAGCGAGGCGATCACGACGGCCGGCACCCGCTGGTTGCTGGCATCAAGCGCGAACCATCCACCCGGCGCGAACAGCAGCTCGTCGAGGTCCGCCACGACACGCGGGACACGCCGACCAGCCACGGATGCCTCAGCATGCGTGTGATCGGGGTCTTCATACGCTACGGTGGGCAGCAGAAAGCCACCTCCTTGCTTGGAACCTTGAAGGTGAAATCGCGAGACCTGCGGCAACAGGTCTTCGCTCTACATCGACTTCGAGCCGCCGCCGGCAAGCGGCGGCTCAGTCGTTCTTAGGGGTCATCCGGTCAAGGGCAACATCTCCTGACCGGTGGGGTTGCGCGCAGGGAGTTCGCGGCCGAGGAGGACCCGATCGGCGTACTCCTGCACGGACAGCCCGTACTCGCGAGCGGTCTGCTTAATCTGCTCGCGCTCCTCGGGTGAGAAGCGCAGCAAGACTTGCGCGCTTCGTGCGTGGGTGCGATGGGTGCTCGCCGGCGCAGACATGCGGTCATCGTTGCGTATAGCGCGTGTCTCTTCGGCTAGGCGCGCCGCGCGGTGATAGCCAGATATCGGCTTATCTTTCGCAGCCCCATCTTGATGCCTGGTTCAGAGTGACCGTTGACGTCGCCAGGTCCTCGTGCCTGCGGCCGGGGGAGGGCGGCGACTTCGGCGCCTCAGTGGGGAAGCGTTGCAGGCCGGCACTGACGGAGTCGGCGGTGAGAGCGGCTTGCACGAGTTGGTCGGCTCGGTCGGTGAGGGCCTGCCGAACGGGCTGCGGGAGTGGCACTTGATGGTTGTGGTGGAGGCTGCCGGCGTCGACCCAGGCTGCCATCCCTTGCGCGGCCGCTGAACTGATGGCCATGGCGTGGGCCCCCCGAGCGGCGACGGTCAGCTCGGGGTCGCAGAGGGCGTCACGGGTGACGTGTGCGAGGTCTACCGCAGCGGTGAGGCTTTGGTGCAGGTGTCCGGCGGCGGCTGCAAGGTCAACCCGCGCGGCGATTTCCCGTGGTGCAGCGAGCCCGGCGTGTTGGTGGGTGATGTCGCGCAGTGCGGCTTGGACCTCCCGGCCGGCGAGCAGCAGCTCGGGGTCAAGGCGTCGCTGTCGCCCTTGCAGGGCCGTCAGGTCCGTGGCGAGGGCGGCCCAGGCGTGATCGAGCTGCGCCAGAGCGGACCGAGCACGCTCGACGGACTCGGCAGGGAGATGGCCTAGTCGCGCTGCCGCGCTGGCGACGACGGCTGCGGCGACGACGATGTCCTGCTGGACCCGAGCGGTCCAGGTCAGGTTGGCCGTTGTCGGGGGAGCGGCCAGGGAGCGGTGGGCTTGCAGGTCCCACCGGGCCAGTGCCTGCTCGAGGCGTTGAAGGTTGGCGCGGTCGCGGTGCTCGCCCGTGAGTGCGGCGGGCCAACGGGGGTGCAGGAAGGCGCCGGCGAGGCGTTCAACGGCGGCGACTCGTTCCTTGGTGTCGCGTGCGTGCTTCAGCGAGTCGCCCGTCGGAATGCTCTGGCGGGTGTCCAGTCGGCGCTGCAGGTCGCGGGTGTGGTGGCCGAGGGCGACGCCGACACTGTGGGCGCTGACGTACAGGACGTGCATGAGTCGTGTCCGTGCTGCCTCAGCGTCGCGTTGACCGGGCAGGGACAGGACGGCGGTGGGATGCCGGCGCGCTCCGACGAGCTCGGCGGCCCGGGAGAGGCTGGCGGCGATGGACTCCAGGTGGGGGTCCCCGGGGCCGGCGCCGGGCCATCCACTGCGCATGTGGGTGCGGTGCAGTCCTTGGGTCAGCTCGGCGATGCGGCGCATGCTGGGGTTGTTCGACGCGTCGGGAATGCTGGCCCATAGGTCTGCGGCGGCCTCGACGACTTCGCCCCAGCTGCGCACGCGGGCCTTCGCGTGTTCTGGGCTGACGTCCCACAGGCTCGCACGCGAGGTGAGATCGGCGTCGAGGAGGAGCTCGCCGACACTGCGCGCGTCCACCGGTTCCTGCGGCTGGGTCACGGGCTGATCTCCCGGACCAGGTCGAGCAGCTCGACGATGACCTGGGAGGCGCCCGCGGGAAGCTGCTCGATGGGGTGACGGCGGGTGACCTGTTCGGCGTGGCGGATCAAACCGGCCGAGTTGAGGTGCGCGACGACGGCGTCGAGGGCCACCTCGTTGAGCTCGTGGTCCAGGTCCTCGGGTAGTAGTGCGATCGCGGCCGAGGCCAGTCCGTCGGCAGCCAGAGCGGTGGAGTGCGCTGCTGGGTTGGTGATCGCTTCCTCGTAGCCGCGGTCGGCGGCCTCGGCCAGGAGCGCGATCACTTCGCGCCAGGTGTCAACGGCGTCGGCGGTCTGCAGGGCGGTGCCGGTCATGGGCTGAGCTCCTCTCGGTGGTCGTGTCGTCCCCATCGAGCCAGATCCGGCGGGAGAGCCGCTCAAGCAATCCGGGTGGGTGTGGATAACCGGAGATGTGTCAGTGCCTGTGTGGACACTGGCCTCAGCATCCGAATGCGGGTGGGCACTCTCCGGTGGTCACCGAACACGAAAGTCGGTACCACTAGGGCTAGCCGTTATGGATCGGAGGTGGTGAGTATGGCGCGCTGGCTGGTCAAGGCGTTGGCTCTTTCGCCTGCCGTGGTGACGAGCACGTTTCTCACGATGCTGGTGGGGGCAGCGATGCCACCGCTGCCAGGGTCGGTGCTGTTCTTCGGGGGTTTGCTCGCTGGCCTGCTGCTGCTGGTGGGTGTGGGCGAGCAGGCTGCTGCCCGCGTGCTGTTGTGGTCCCGGCCGGCCCGAGTCGCGGAGCTGGAGGTGCTGGCCGGCCCGCTGACGCTGCTGTGCCGAGCCGGCCTGGGGCCGCCATTGGTCAGGTTGCGGGTCCGCGTGGGGGAGACCTCGATTGGTGCCGCCGGGATGGGGCGTCAGACGGTGGTGGTCTCTCAAGGGTTGGTGGCCGCAGTCGAGGATGGCAGCCTCCCGGTGGACCAGGCCGCTGCGGTCATCACGCACGCGGCCGGGCTGGTGCGTGGTGGCTGGGTTCGGCACGACCCGGTGCTCGGCTTCTGGACACTGCCGTGGCAGTTGGTTCGTGGGGTCGCGCAGGCGATCGCGGCGGGTGGTCGACGGCTTCCGTTGACCACGGTGGCCTGGAGGCTGCGCGGCGTGGTTATCGGCATCGCAGCGATCCAGAGCGCCCAGGCGCATCAGGTCGGATTGGCTCTGGTGATCGCAGGCATCGGGGTCATCAGCTATGCGATGCCCGTATGGGAACGACACTGGCAGCGCGCTCTGCTCGCCGCTGGCGACCGAGCCGTTCGGGAGGCAGGCTTGGCGGCCGCGATGGCAACCTTCGTGCGGCGCTGTCCCAGCACGGCCGGGTCGCGGGCGCGCGTTCGCGCGCTGGAGCCCTCAACTGCACCAACCCGACCGGTCGGGTTGGTGCGCTGAACCTGTGAGCGGCCGTCAACGCTCGGGTGTAACCACCTCGGTGAGCTCACCGTAACCAGCGGCATTGGCGGCGACCTCTTCTTGGCGGGCTCTTTCGATCCGGGCCAGTGCCCGGGTCCGGGCGTCGTCGGCCTCAGCGAGCTCGTACTCCTCGCGCCGATCGCGCGTTTGCTGCTCGGCGCGGCTCGGGTCGTCGGTCATCTGGATGCTCCTTCTGTCGCGCAGGCTGCCCACAGCCCTCGACCGTTGCGTTCGGCCTGCTGCGCGCTCTGTCGGTACGTAGCGGCCTGGGTTCCCGGCCCCTCGGGCCAGAACGGGCGTGCTTGTCCTTCGACCAGGAGGATCTCCTGGATGTCGCGGCCGTCGACGAGCAGGTAGCGAAGCCGGCGGCCGTAGGCGTCGCGGTCTGCTTGGGTCGGGTCGGGCCTGAGTCTGATGGTGGCGCCGACGGAGACCAGCTGGGCGAGTCGGGCCTTTGCTCGTGCGGCCCAGCACTGCTGCGGGCTTTCCCCGTGCGCCAGTTCCGGAGCATCGATCCCGAGCAGACGGATCCGGCCCAGATCCTGGCCGTCACGGTCTCTGGCACGGATGGTGTCGCCATCGATGATCGCGATGACGATGCCCACCGCCTCAGCGCTGGACGGGGTTCGGCCCAGCTGGGCGGAGGCCGAGACGGTCACAAGGAGACCGACCAGCGCCGCAGCCACCCTCGGCCCGGTCATCGGCGGCCACCGGGAATGACCCGTAGCCTTCGCGGCCCGGGGCCGGGCATGCCCTCGATGAGGTCGCTGATCGTGCACTGTGCGGCCACCAAGAATCTGCGTGCGGCATCCCAAGCAGTGCGGGAGGGGACCGCAGCCTCGACCGTGTCGGCTGCGGCCGCGAGCAGTCGGCTCACGATGGCGCAGTGGCGCAGGTTCTGTCCCAGTTTGCGATCTTCCCGGTCAGGCCCGGTCTCGAGACGCAGTTGCTCAGCCAGGTGGGCCAGCAGGGCGCGCGACTGATCGAGGTAGCCCTCGGGGGCGCGAGCGGGGCCGATGGGGGAGTGGGAGAGATCGCGCTGCAGTTGCGCGTGCAGCTGCAGCGCGATCGTCAAGGGGGAGGGTGGGCCCGACCAGGCAGGGGCTGCGGATGCGTTCACCGTGCGGGGCCGCCCGGGAGATCTCCGCCGAGGTTCGGGGCGGGACTGCTCTGCTGACCCGCGCGGAGTCGGTCGTGCGCGGCGGCGGCCAACATCTCTGCGGACCCCAACGATCGGGCGACTCCCGCGCCCGCGTACTCAAGAGTCCGGTCAAGGTGCCGGGCGGCTTCCTCGGCGCGGACCACGTGACGACCAGCCGATTGTGCGCCCCGGTCCAGACGCAGAACCGTGTACTCACGGTCTGCCTCGAGCGGGTTGGGGCTGGTCAGCGCGGCTACGGTCTGAGCCGCCTGCTGCATGTGGGTGCGTGCCGCCTGGGCCAGGGGAGCGGCGAGGTCGACCAGGACCCCCAGGTCCTCAACCTTGGTGCGCAAGCCGGCCACGTCCGCCTCTGGTGCGGAGTCAAAGTGCGCCAGGTGCTCGCGCGCCGCAACAAGGTGATGCTTGGCCACCTGGAGTCTCTGCTCGATCTCCTCGGCCGTGGCTGCGGTGAGTGTGCAGCGTTGCCGCAGGACGTCCATCTGGGCGCCGGCGTCGCGTAGGTAGACCGTCCCGCGGGGATCGTCGTGTGTCAGTCGTGCCCGTGCGGTCTCGGCCTCGAGGTCATCGAGCGTGCGTTCGGCGCTACGGGCGTAGCCGCTGAGCTCTTCCACTGATCGCCAGACCTGGTGGAGGTTGCCCCGCGCCGCCGCGAGGTGCAGCAGAACGTCGTCGGCCTCGCGCAGGTCATTCATCGCGCCCGCCAGCGATGCCGGTCACTGCGCCATCCTGGGTCCCAGGGACGGGGTCGGGATCGAGGGTCGACGGCAACTGTGGGGCGAGTTCGCGCAACGCGGCCACTGCGGCCAAAGCCTCCTCGAGGTGGCCCCTGATCGTGTCGAGGTCCGGTCGTTCGTCCACCGTGGACCCGCTCTCTGTCCCGCACCGAGTACTGCGGTCCGATGCCGCTGGTTCCGTGCAGAAGGACGTGTAGCGGGCGCCGGCTGCCCCGACGCCCTCCTACCTACCAAAAGCGGGTCGCGCCCGTTGGCGGGTCAGGTCGCGGTCGAGGAATCCGGATTCTGTGGCTGCTGCCGGACGGCCGAGCGGCGCAGCGTGGCCATCACGTCGTCGAGGGCATTGCCCAGCCGTTGCGGGGCATGATCGGGATTCATCTCGTCCAGGACCTCGGGCCCGTCGTCGCCGACCTCGTCCAGGGTGGGTTGAAGGAAGGCGCGGCGCCGCAGCACGGCCTCGACGAGGCGGCGGTATGCCTCGGTGTCACGAGGTTCGTGCAGCCATGCCGCAGCGGCCGCCGCGACGGCATGATCGTGCCATTCCAGCTCGCGTGGGGTGTATGGCGCCGGCGTCACGGCGTGCGGTCCCAGGGTTGGGTGTCTGCCCATCCCTGCGGAGTCGGCCGGTCCTGGGCCGCAGCCCAGGACCGGTACTCCTCGGAGTTGAACCAGATCAGCCGGGCCGGCATGCCACGATCACGCAGTTCCGCGATCACCCGCAGCTGAGCTATCGCGTGTGTCGACACCGGCCACGACAGCCCGGTGGCTTGGCGGAGCGTTGCCTCATCGCGATACCGCAGAAGAGTGACCGGTCCACGCGGTGTGGCTGCCAGCAGGGAGGCGACGTGGTCGGCTACCTGGCGGGCCAGATCCTCCAACCGTTCGGCGATGTCGCTCGGGACCCGGGCCGCGCCGCCTTCCCAATGCCGGACTGTGCGCACGGCGACGCCGCCGACCTGGGCGACCCAATCGCTGGACAGCCCCAACGCCTCGCGGGTGGTCTTCAACTCGGCGGGGGTCACACCCTCAGTCTGCACTGAGCGGCCGATCGCCGGCAGGCGTGCGAGGCGGTAATGCCAGGCATGCCTCGAGTTCGTCGACGAACCGGGGCGGGTTACTCGCTTGCCAGGACACGATTCTGAGGTGGGGATCTCGGATGGGCGTGACTTGACCGTTGGCGGCCATCGCGCGAAGGGCCTGGTAGACCTCTCGGGCGTACCGGGCGCGTACGTGGATGTGGTGGGTGCCGTAGCAGGTCTCCTCGCGAGTACGTGAGGAGCGGGCCCGCTGATGCCAGACCGGCTCACACCCGGGATGCCTTTCGATCAGTGGGGGAGCGGCTTGGGCGACTTCCCCGGTGCTGAGCGGCTGTGGACACGAGTGCAGCACGGCGAGCAGTTGGTCGCTCAGGAACTGGTCTTGCAGGTTCACGGGGTCCACCGTCCCGCGCAGCGGGAGCACACCCGCACTGTCGATGCGTCGGGCACCCACCAGCAGGCAGGCCAGCACGCCTGATCGTCGGTGCAGCCGCATCCCGGGCAACACGACGGCTCCAAGGCTGCCGCTCTCGGCCGCAGGGATCTCGGCAGTCGCAGGGGATGGCCGGGGTCTCCTCGTCTGGTCATGGCCAGCACCTGCAGAGGCACTTGGTGCCGGCCCGCCACGGCCAGGAGCCGGGCGACCTGACGAGCTTTGAGGGGGTGGTCGTGGGCTCCCCAGGCGGCCACAACCACTGCGCTGGTCGCGGCCGCTGTGGCCAGTGCGGCGGCGATGGTGGCGTCGTTGCGGGGGCCGATGGCGCTCTCGTCCTGGGGGAGCTGGTCTGGGTGGGTGGTGCGCCAGGCGAACAGGTTCCAGACGTGAAGGCTCTCCGCCGAGAGGGCGCGGGCGTAGCCCAGGCAGCGTCTGATCGTCGGGTCGTCCTCACTCGCGGTGGCCTTCGAGGGGTTGAGCATCACGAAGTGCAGCGGTGGGGCGGACCCGGGCAGGTCGCGGGTCAGGTAGTACCGGTAGCGCCCGTCCGCAGACAGCAGTGCCGTCGCATTGCCGTGGTGCTGGCCCCAGACCGCGTCGTCGGGGTTCATGCCGCAGCCGCCTGGTGCAGGGCGTCGTACAGTCGGCTGCCGATCCACTCGCCGACCTGGGGTGAAACGGCATTGCCGTACCCGTCGACCTGGGCCCGGTCCGATCCCCAGACCACGAACGTGCCCTTGTGCTGGGCACCGAAGTCGACGTCGAAGCCGCATCCGCGACCGATCTCGTGCGCAAAGAGCATCCGGAAGTAGCAGTCTTCGAGTGCCAGCTCTGACAATGCCTGCTGCCAGTGGGCTGAGATAAGGGCCGTGGTGTCTCTGGCGGTGTGGGTGCCGAAGGGGTCCAGCACCGGGTGAGGCGCGGTCTGGTCGCCGGTGGAGCCGTTGAGCTTGGTCCAGCCGGAGAAGAGCAGTCCTTGGGTGATGGCTGACCCGACGACTGTCCCCAGTGCCTGGTCCAGAGGGTGGGCGCGGTACCTGGCCTCCGCGATGACGCCGTTGTTCTTGATCATCCCAGCAGCGGTGACCAGTGCCGGAACCTGCTCGGCGGTGACCGTGGGCATCGCTTCCGCGTGCGTGGTCGGCGTCGTGTGCTTGCGATAGGGCAGAACCCCGCACATTAGGGCCAGGGTCTCTGATCCGCCCTGGGTCGGCAGGGCCTCGTCCAGCCCCCGAGGGCCGCCTTGGTAGTTGCTGATCGCAGCGGCCATGGGCGGGGCAAGTAGCCCGGTGGTGTTGGTGGCGGTCTGTGACCACAGGGGTTGGTCGAGGCTTCGGCTGCGACAGGTGGAGCCGGGCCGCTCCGAGGTGTTGCCGGCGGCGGCCACGAGGGCCCCGGTGGACAGCAGCGCGGTCTCCTGTTGGCTCGTCTGGGTGGCCATCGGCTGCCACGGGTGACGTTCCACTCCGCGAACTGCCTTGGCGGGCATGATGACGGCCGGGAAGTCCGCGAACCGCTGCCGGCAGCGTTCGGCCCGCGCCATGGTCGCGGCTGCCAGGGGCTTGTCCCGGTCCCCGATCCGGGTCCCCAGGTCGCTGAGGTCCAAGGCGTCCAGCGAGGGGGTGTAGGGCGGGATCACCGGGCCCCGGCAGGCGGGGCACCGGTAGTCGTACTGCTTGCCGTACCGGACTGACCCGGACGGCGGCACACCCGTGCGCCATGTCCAGACGGCGGGAACGCCACGGTCGCAGAACGAGCACCAGGACAGCGGCCGGTGCTCCAGGTCCGGGGTAGGAATCGCCCTGTCCCAGAACACTTCATAGAGCCGATCCCGGGATTGGCCGACACCGAAGAACATGCTGTTGAGGTACAGCGTGCGATGCCGGTAGCCGAGGTTGGTGAACTGGCGAAGCCACCACCGGTAGGTGCTGCCGTCGCCGACGGTGGGCTTGCTCGGGATGGCCGGCCCCCACGACTGCAGCTCGGTGGTGCACTCGACGAGGATCACGCGGGGGTGGTGTGTGGCTGCGTAGTGCAGTACGCAGTTGGCGGTTGCCCGGTCCCGTTCGGAGCGGGTGACCCGGGCATCGAACTCGGGGTCGTCGAGGTCGAACAGGGACAGCCCACGCGCGTACGCCTTCTTGGTGTTGGCCACGGAGTGATTGACACAGCTGACACCGGCGGCGAGCAGATCCGCGCGAGGCAGGTCCCGCACCGAGTGGTAGTTGGGTGATTCCCCATCGACCAGATCGGCGATCCAGTGCTCGACGTGCGGATGGTTGGCCTCGTGAACCTGCACCTTGTACGGGTTGTGGTTCGCGGCCGAGATCGCCGTGAATCCGGCCCGCTCGATACCTTGGGTCAGACCCCCGAAGCCCGAGAACAGGTCGACGGCGGTGTACTCGTCGTGCCGGAACCGGCGGCGCCGCTGGGCGGGGCGGTAGGAAGCACTCATGCCGACCACCCGCTCGGGATCTGGTACGCCTGTCGTAGACGCAGCACTGTCCGGTCGCACACGCCGATCTGGCGGCCGATCCCCAGGTCACTCCACCCTTGGGCTGCCAGACGTCGCACAGCCTCCACGCGTTCGGGCTCTCGCAGGCCGTGCGGGTGGCGCCCCGCCATGACGGCCTCGACCGCGACCTCGTCAACGGTGGGGCGTGCCTCACAGGAGTCGACGGGCCCAGCGTCGGGATCGTCGATCGCGTCCTCATCCCAGGCCAGCGGTGGCGGATAGCCGGCGGCAGCCGCGATCGCGCGCGCTTTGGTGCTGTGCCCGGGGGTCATCGAGAGACGGTCGTAGGCCTCGGTCACGGCATCCCACCGCGATTGGGTGATCCACCGCCCGGCCTGGTTGACGATCAGGTAGACGTCACGCTCGGTGAGGCTGCCGGCGGCCGCGATGTCCCGGGCGCAGTGCCCGATGGCCTGCAGCGCCCGGATACGTCGCACGGCGCCGACCTTCGGGACGAACCCGCCCGGGTTGGGCCGCCGAGTCAGGTCTGAGCTGGTGACCTCGAGCAGAGCTGCGGCAACCCGACGGGTGACCGTGGGCTGATGGCCGCCCGCGATGCGGGTGATGACTGCGACCGGGATGCCGCTGACGTCGGCGATCCCTCGCAGGGATGCCTGAGCCCTCAACAGCTCGTGCAGATGGGTGCGGATCGGGTCGGCCGGAACGGTGCGCTTGATGCCCCGGGCTCGGTCCAGCCGCCACTTCTTCTGGTAGCGCAGTGTCGCAGTGGCGCTCATCGGGCGCTCCTGGCCGAGGCGTGATCCGGCAGCGGGCAGACCTGAGCGTGATCCGGCAGCGGGCAGACCTGGGCGTGCACGGCATCGAAGAGGGCCTGGTGATCATCCACGGCCCGGCAGCAGTGCCCCTGATGGGTCCAGTCTCGTTCGGCGCACGGCACGACGGCGCACATGCACACCTCGGCCGGCCACCAGGACGCGGCCGCGACATGAGCGGCGATCCGACGCAGCGTCTGAGCGCCGGCAGTCTGCCCTTGGGCGGCCAGGACCGCGGCCGAGCTCACGCAGGCGACGGCGTAGCGCTGCTCTGCACCCTCGCGCCCCAAGCGGTTCAGTGGCGGAACGATCGTCAGCATCGCCCTCACCCCTCAACGACGCGTAGCCGGAAGGTGCGGGAGCCGTCGTAGGCGTCCTCGAGAACGATCACGATCTCGTCGCCGACGGCTGTCGCGGTGGCCACGATCAGCCCGTCGACGTCCTCTTCGCCTTCAAGGAACAGTGCGACGTCGGCCGCTGCGTCGGCACATGAGAGGTCCTCGACGAGCACACGGTCATCGGCGCCAGCAATGGGGTCGTTCATGGAGTCCTCCTAGAGGTTCGAGCCGCACAGTTGCCTGCTCGCTCTCTCATTATCGAATAGATGGAATAGACATGTCCAGTCCACGCCGGAAACCTGTGGAGAAGGACGACGACGACGCTGCCGCCTCCTCCGCAGGCGGGGGAGTGCAGCACCCGACACCGTCCAATACGGAAGGTGGGCTGCGGTCGGGGTCAGTCGAGGCGCGGCAGCGGCGGCAGCGGCTCGTCGACATGCCATACCCACTCCCGGTCTGGCGCGGGGATGTCCTCGCCAGTGGAGTCGTCCCGGACATACAGCCGGGTGGGCTCGGTGCGGTCGGTGAGGATCGCGGTAGGGAGTTCAACGGCGGACGGGAGCGTGAAACGCGGGGTGGTCCTGAACCGTCGGTGCTGGTCGACGAGCGTCTCGAGCAGGAGTTTCCCGTAGGGGTCGTCGTAGGGCAGCCATTGAGCGGTGGCCGGCATCAGAGCGAGTTCTTCGGCCATGGCCGAGCCACCCCTGCCGACCACAAAGGTGGCGATGACGATCAGGTGGCCGTGCTGGTCGGCGTTCCATAGGTCGATCTCGCGGGCGAACCGTCGAGTCAGCTTGCGGTGCAGCTGCTCGTCGAGGAACAGGGGAGCGTCGGGCATGTGCTTGAGCACCATCTGGTGCCCGTACCGGGCGGGTTCGATCGCCTTGAGTTCTGCGACGAGCACCATCAGCTGTTGCACGCGGCCAGGCCGGGCCGCGGCCTTCTGCCAGCGGTTGAGTCGTCGCGCAGCGATCTCGGCTTTGCGCTCCACACGGAAGGGCTCGGGGATGTAGAGCCGCTCGGTGAGTGGATCGCCCTTCGCGCGGGCGGTCGCTGCCGCCTGTCGGAGAAGCCAGGCCACCAGTCCCCAGTGGCGCCGGCCTGCCATCCCGGGGCTCCACGCGACCAGGTCGGACTCGTACCACAGATAGTCCAGTAGGGCGCGCAGGCTCAGGCGTTTGCCGTTGGTGGTCACACTGTCAGCGATCGTCGGGGGGCCGCTGGTGTCAGGAGCGGCACGTTCTCCGACAGAGAGCCGGAATCCCAGGCGCAAGGTGGTCTGCCCGCTCTCGGGGTCGATCCGAATCGCGTCGCCGAGTGCGTGGCCGAGGCCGGAGGCCTCCTCGGGCGCGTAGGAGCCGCAACGTGTCGAGTGCAGCGACCCGGAGTCGGGCATGCGCTTGACGATGAATCTGGTCCCTATCCGGGCGATGTACATCGCAGTCCCGTCGGGGGTGCATCGACACATCGGCCGCTCGTGCTCCAGGTAGGCCTGCGCCAGGAGTGCCTGCCCGGTTGGGGTGTCAGGCCGGACGGTCACGCCGGCGAGCAGGTACCCGGCGACCTCCTCGTCGGGGGGATTGTCGATGCCTGTGTGCGTTGTCATCAGGGGGGCCTCATCCCCTTCTTGGGCCGGTTGGAGGGTCATCGGGCCACGCTTCTGCCTAGGTCGGGGGTGCGCCCGGGGGAGGGCCGCTGGGACTGCACGATGGGGCTGCGTCGTGTCGCGTCGACGGCGCCCGCCCATTCGTGGGCGGCGGCCGGGGTGCGAGCGGCGGGGACCCCCTCACGCTGCCGCCAGCGCAGCACCGTTCGATCACTGACGCCGAGACGGTCGGCGATCTGGGGGTCGGTCTGCCCGCGTGCGGCCATCGTGCGCACTGCGACGGACCGCTCGGGTGCTGTCAGGCCGGTGGCTTGGTTCCTCCCGTCGAGGGCCCTGCGTACGGCGACCATGTCGACGACCCGCGCGTGGAGCGAACTCGTGTCTTGGTGGTGCGGGCGTGCGGTGGGATCGTCGATCGCGTCGTCGTCCCAGGCCAGGGGCGGCGGGTAACCCAAGGACTTGGCCCAGCCGCGAGTTTCGGGGGAGGGGCCGGGGGTCATCGAGAGTCTGTCGTAGACCTTGCAGACCTCCCGCCAGCGCTCCAGTGTGACCAGGTGTCCGGTGCCGCTGAGGAGACGTGCGGTGTTGGGGACGCCGGCGGCCGCGAGCTCGTGGTGACTCCACCCCATGGCCATCAGGGCTTGGACTCGTCGGACCGCTCCTACACGCGGGACGTGACCGGTGGCCTGACTGGAGTAGAGGGTGCGCAGCGAGAGCGCCTCTACGCGGGCTGCCGTGCTCTGTTGCACCTGCGACCGGGTCCCGTCCAGGATCGCTTTCACCCCGGTGTCGCTGAGCCCAGCGGCCCGTGAGAGCGCCCGGATTGGGACGTGCGCGGCCGCGAGCTCGGCCAGCCTGACGCGGGTCGGTTCGGCTTCGACATACCGTGTCCGCCCTGCCGCCCGGTCGCGGCGGTAGGCCACCTCCCACGCTTTGCGGTAGACCATGCTCGCCTCCTGTTTCGCTGACCTCCGTAAGCGAGCGTTCGAGGGCGGCGGTTCACTCGGTCGGCGTATCGTGGCGTCGCGTGAGGGCGTGGGCGCGCGGGGTGATGGTCAGGGCGACTACCGGCTGCGGGCCGGGCTGCTGATGGCCTACCCAGGTCGGCCGGTGCTCACCGCGCTTCCCGAGTTCCAGGGAAGCGCGACCGTACGGCAAAGCGCCGAGCAGCGCGCTCGTCTGCTCGAGTTCGCCGCCGAGCAGTACCAGCCTGGCCGCTCACTGCGCCAAATTGCCGAGCTCACCGACCGATCGCAGAGTGTTCTCTGCACCTGTCAAGCCAGATGCCGCTCGGCTAGTTTGCGAATCTTGGCGAGCCTCTTGCTCACCGGGCTGTGGTTGGCATAGCCGAGCGTGGCAGCAACGTCGGTGAGTTTGGTGACGCCACTGCTCAGAAGCACAACGATGCGGCGATCTTGGGGGTCGAGCAGGGCGAGGAAGTCGTTGCAGACGATATCGCCGATGACTTCGGTCTCAGGGCTATGGATGGGTGGTCCCTCTTTGAGTTCGACGAAGGTGACCTTGACCTTTGAGCGTTTGCGGTGGAGTTTGCGCTCGAAGTCCTCCTTGGCGTAGGTCCAGTGGTTCGAGAAGTCGTCTTGGATTCGGTGCGAGCGAATGGCGTCGAGGATTCCTCGGAGGTTGCCCGTGCCGTCGGCGGCGTCGATGACTTCCTGGGTGGCCTGCGCGGCCTCCTGCTCGCCTTGCCAGAGGTAGGACCCCATTCGGGGACGCACGAGGCGGGCGCCCTCCAACTTGGACCCATCCATCAGGACGGCTGGCTCGTCCAGCGGTTCGTACGCGCTGCTGTGGGGTAGTTGGCGGAGTCGGGCTTGGAGGACCTCGGTGACTGGGGGGATCCAGTAGTCGAGGTTGTGAGCGAGCAGGCGGATGGGGTCGTCTCTGGTGAATCCGAGCATTCGGGATCCGGGCATCAGGTGCCGCCAGATCGTGCGGGCCCAGGCCTTGGCGAGACGATCCTGGGCGTCCAAAGGCAGCACGGAGTCAACGTCTCCGAGCGGCGCGAGGAGGGGCCAGACGCCTTGAGTCATGACCGGCAATCCGTGCCGTAGGAGCGTGTCCTTCGATAGGAGGTGAAAGAGGGGCGCCAGCTCGTAGTAGCGCGTGGTGGTGCGGGGGATGAAGCAGATGTTTCGTTCGCCTTGGTCGGCGAGCTTGCTCATCCAGCCCGGCAGTTCGTCCTCGTCGAAGAGGTATCGACGGTACTGCGCCGCCTCCCAGTGCATGTTCCACAGGCCAAGGGCGCCAATGTCCTCGAGGCTCCGGTTGGTGACGGTGACGTATTCCAGGGGGTCAGGGGCTGTGGCGCGCAAGGTGGCATTGAACAGGTGCCCGGCGGAGAGGTTGTTCATGGCGGGGTAGTACTCGGGCGTGGCCAACATGGCCCGCTGGAGATGCCAGCTGGGTTCGGTGGACTCGTCGTCGCCGGGGCGCGTGTGGGTGGTCATGGTCGTCATACCTGCGTTACGACAGGTTTCAGTACTTTCGTTCCGAAGCGTCGGGGGTGGGGCGCCGGGGCTGGTGTCCGGCGCCCCACCCGCCTATCGTGGGCTACGTAAGTCGGCTGGCCACGACGAAGGCCGTGGTCAGCACGGTGATGATCACGATCAGTCGTGCCGTCTCGGGCCATCCCGCCAAGGCCGCCCGGATGGTGCGACTGATCTCTTTCATCGTTGTCACCCTTCGCCTCACCTCCTTCCTCGGATCGTGGAGGGCCGAGATGGTGCCCTCTGTTGAGTTACGACACGCGGTCGGCTGGGCGTTCTTGTTGGTCATGCCTGGGCCCGAGAACGTGTCAATGAAGGGGCTGCCCTCTTGGTGGTTGCTTTCGCGGACTTCCGAGTACGGGTGTCCCGCTCCTTCTTCGCGTTCGCTTGGGCTGCCGCTCGGGCCGTCGAGGAGTAGGGCCCGGTGAGCGAGTACCACCACCTGGTCGTGGTCCCGGTGGGGCTGAGGGGCGCCTTGATCGGCTCCGGACGACGGGTGAGAAGCCCCAGTCTTTCCAGTTCGCGGGTGCCGTTCTTGAAGCTAGCGGCGGACAGCCCGTACCACTCGGCGGCCTTGTCGTAGCTGAGCCAGATTTCGTTCGAGTTGCTGGTTCCGGCCGCCACGATGAGCAGGACCGCCAGCCCGGGGAGGGAGAGTTCAGCGAACATCCCGCTCGTCCAGAACTCAGCCGGTAGGACGAAGTACGTTTCTCGGCGGTCCTTGCCGACCCGCCCAGGCTGGCTCCACTTGGTCTTGCCGTCCTCGCGGCGGGGCACCACTCGTACGTTGCGGCCCTCACGGGTACGTGTGATGAGGTGGGCCTTCTCCAGGTCGGTCCAGGCTTTGGATATGTCACTGGTGCTCCAGGCAGGGCCTCCTTCGGTGGTGAGAAGGCGCGCCCAGAAGGCGCCCTCGAATGGCTCCCGGCGTTTGGCGAGCATCGGCCAGATCGAGAGCAAGAGCAGGTACAGCAGGAGGGCGCGGTGTTTGCGCGTGTGGACGAGCGTGCCGAGGGTGCTCGGACGCACGGTCGAGCCTCGAGGGTGCTGGACGAGGACGTGGCGGACGACGCCGTAGTTGCGGCCGGTGAGCCGCAGGACCTCGGCGCGGCTCTCGGACGGGGTGGCGACGGTGTTCGGATCGATCGATCTCATGGCTGGATCCTAGAGCTCGTCCGGGGATGGACACTTTCCAAGCAGTTCGCGCTCAGTCAGCGTTTCGTACCAGACAATGAGAAGCCACCATGCGATGCATCAGTGCGATGCACCTGAGATGCCGCCATGGGAAGCCACTCATGTAAGGCGCGCGCGGGCCCCGATTCCCGGCTCAGAAACCTCTCATCAGCAATCCGGCGCCGGCGCCGAATCCACGTTGTCCGACTTGCGAGGCTCTCGGCACCAGCCAAGCAGCAGAAGCCTGGATGGCCGCAGCACGATGTGGTTCTCGCTGCGGCCATCCGGCGACGTCAGCTGTCGGGACGCGAACGGTGCAGTTGCCGTACGAGTCGGATGAGGTCGCGACGCTGGCTCGGGGCGAGCCTGGCGAAGAGCATCATGATCGTGACGACGCTGGCCAAGAGCGTGGCGATGATGATGCTGATCGAAAGGGCCGTTTCGAGGCTCATCGCCTCCGGGATGATGCTGGAGTTGGACAGCATTGGGGTGGTCCTCCTGCCCGGTTTCGGGCATGCAAAAGGCCCGCTGAGGTTCAGCGGGCCTTGAGTGGTCTTGGGGGTGGACGCGGGCGGCGTCGATGTCGTGGAGTCCGTTTTGGGCAGGGCTTCGCCTAGGGAGGCCTCATGGGAACCTCCCCTCGGGGACGGGTGGTGCTAGCGCAGGCCTCGGTAGAGGCGCTGTGGCCGGTGGGGGCTGCGGCGGGCGGCCGCGAGCACGTCGGCCACGCGGTACAGGGGTGTACGGCCGCGGTGCTGGGCGGGATGGAGGTGCCCGCGTCGCTTCCAGGAACGGATGGTCGAGGGAGAGACTCCGACGGCGGCGGCTGCGGCCTCGGCGGTGACGATCCGCTGGAGGTCCTTGCCTCTTACGCGCGTCGCCACTGGCTCGCGGCGCTCCTGGTCGCGTCGCAGTGGCCCTCCGGGTTGCTGGTTCCTTTCGCCGGTGGCGATGGCTGCCTGAAGGACATCGAGTGCCGAGAACACGGCGCTACGTCCTTTTGTCCTGAGGGGGTTGAGGTAGCCGCGGTGGACCCATTGACGGATGGTCGCGGTGGAGACGGCCCAGGCTTGCGCCGCCTGCGAGGTGGTGAGTTGGTCGGGCCCTATCCAGTTCTTCCAGATGCGACGCTCGTCGACCCAGTACCAGTCATCCTCCGGATCCATCTGCTGCCAGCAGGCCACTGACCCGGGATGTAAGGAGTGCAGGACCTGTCCTGCCCGGCGAAGTCTCGTTGCTACGTTGACGTATGCCGCTGACCAATCCTTGGCTCACCGAAGAACACCCTCGCGCCGACCTGCCCCGCGAGCAACTTGAAGAGCGGATCCTCAACCTGCTCAGTAGCCAAAACGTTGCTGTCATCGCGACGGTCAACCGTGACGGCAGTCCCGCCGCCACTCCGGTGCGCTACTCCCACCTTGGCTTCGAGATCTTCTACACCAGCTGGAACTCCTCAGTGAAGTCGCGCAACCTCCGCCGCGACCCGCGCGTCTCGGCCGGGATCGTCGCCCCACTTGTCGGGGCCGCCAGCAGTCGAGGTGCCCAACTCTTCGGTACCGCACGCACCCTTGAACGTGACGACCCACAGGTTGCCGCCTACTGGGACGCTTTCCGCTGGCAGTCCGATCACGCCGAGCAAGGACGACCCCTAGAACAGCCGCCCCGCGACCCCCTGACGATCATCAGGCCAGAACGCATCTTGTACACCGAGCACTGGCTACGCCGCTCGGGCTACAGCGCGAGACAAACCTGGCGACCAATCTGACCCAACCGGGGCCAACTCGGACCGTCACCCCGGGGCCAGTTCAAGTTGACAGAACCAACGGCCCCAAGGGCACCTCATGAGTGCAGTCAACAGGTGCGGTTCGGCGCGCTCTACGTCAGGCGGGCGTTCAGCCGCGTGCTTCTGGCGCGCCGTCGACGACCGAGTGACCCGGGATCTGCTTGGTCGCCGGGTGCCCTGATGGCGCGAGGAGATAGATCAGATCCACGGGGGCGTGATCGCCTGGTGTGGGGGCCGGCAGGAGCCGGCGCAGTTGCTGCTCGAGGTGGGTTTCGGTCGGCAGAGTGCTGTTCATCGCGAGACTCCGGGAGTGCGGTCCGTGGGGGAGGACGAGGGTGGTTCCCGGCGTTGGTGCTCGATGCCTGGGGTCGGCTCGGAGCGGCCGGAGACGACGTCGGTAGGGAGCTCGCTGGGGATCGGGAAGCTTTTCGGGTCCAAGCCGCTGTGTAGGGCGGCGCCGATGAGCCGGGCCAACGAGTAGTCCTGGCCCTGGGGGACACGTTCGAGGGCTGTGCGTGCACTCAGCCCGTCGCCGGCGATCCAGTAGCTGAAGGCCGTCAGGGCTGCTGCTGGGGCTTGACCGCCCTCGGGGGCTCGTGTGAGCAGGTTCTTCCAGAACTCCGCGTGTCGTGACGCCTCCGCTCGGTCGATGCCGGCCCAGGCGTGGTCGCGTAGGCCCAGGTTCTCGATGTCAGCGAGCAGTCGGGCAGCGTCGCGGTCGGGCATGGGCGATGAGCTGGCGACGTGCCGGCCGATCGTCAGGCGCATCCACGCTCGCTCCTCGGCGAGCTGGTCCCTGTCGTTGAGGGTGGCGACGGTTTTCTGCCGGGCTGCCGTCAACGCTTGCGACGGGAGCGCGTCTGGCCTGGTAGCGAAGGACGCGCGGTGCTCCCGGAGAGATGGGTAGGGCGTGCTGCCACGGCGGTAGAGGGATTCGGCTGCGAGCCGGTCGCGGACAGTTTTGGGGACGCGCCCATGGTCGGGGGAGTCCATCCGGACCCAGCGGTCACCGCTGACGGTGGCCGCAGCGATGACCGGGCAGTGGGCCGCGAACGCGGCGGCGACGGCTCCGCAGGCGTCCTCGGCCAGGTCTCGGCGTTCGGTGTAGGCCAGAAGCACGACGGGGGTGTCGTAGCGGCTGTAGACCGGTGTGAGCCCTCGGATCATGGCGTCCAGTTCGTCGGTGGAGCGGGGGAGGTCCGTCCTGGACATGGGCGCGCCGGCATGATCGGCGGGGAAGATGATGATCGACTCCTCTGGTGATGTTGACCGGACTAACGACCGTGGGCGCTGGTAGGACTGGGGACCGTTACTGGGTCTGCTGAGGAGTCCGTTGTGAGTCGTGATCTTGACCGTCTCGTTGTTGGTCGTTGGGGCTCTGTTCGG
>Ga0208564_1000127_pt1 | contig 71411 bp, 61 predicted proteins | sample AD_UKC073_MetaG_FD_184439 | JGI IMG/M metagenome (GOLD analysis project Ga0208564, IMG submission 184439) | Active sludge microbial communities of municipal wastewater-treating anaerobic digesters from USA - AD_UKC073_MetaG (SPAdes) (version 2) | ecosystem: Engineered > Bioreactor > Anaerobic >... | reverse complement strand
CTGTTGCGTGAAGGCGAAGTCGCCCGGCTGGAAATCGTATCCTCAAAGCAGGAAGTGCAGATCGGCGACTACCTGATCCCGGCGCCGCCCGTCGAGACAATGGCATGGGTGCCGCACGCCCCGGAAGTCAAAGTTGAAGGCTTCGTGATGACGCTGCCGAATGGCGTGTCGGAAGCGGGCAAGACCAACGTGGTCACGCTCAATCTCGGCAAGCGGCACGGCCTTGAAGTCGGCCATGTGCTGGCCGTGTACAAGTCGGCCGAAACTTTCGCCAACCCGCGTTACAAGGAACATCCGATGAACTGGGTGCCGGGCTGGCCCAAGATTTCCGGCTCTGAACCGGTCACGCTGCAAATCCCTGAGGAACGCATCGCGCTGGTGTTCGTTTTCACCGTGTTCGACGGCGTGTCCTACGGGATGGTGATGAACTCGGGCGTTGACAACGTCCGCGCCGGCTATCCGGTGCGTAACCCCTGACGCGCGCGCCGGGCGAATGCAAAGGCACCTCACGGTGCCTTTGTCGTTTTTGGCTACCGGTCGTCTTCATCCGACATGACGTGCATCCGCTCCTGGCAGAAAATTGATCGATGACCATACACGCAGACGATCCCCTCTTCCTGCGCCTGGCGTTCACCCGCGGCGTCAGCGCCCGCGTTGCGCACAAGCTGCTGAGTGAGCTGGGCGACATCAACACGCTGTTTGCTGCCAGCACCAGCACGATCGCAGGCATCGCCGGTGACGCCGTCGCCCGCGCGTTGACCACAGCGCCGGACGGCACCGCCGCTTCGTTGATTGACGCAGCGCTCGCCTGGCTCAACGAAGCGGAAGACCAGCATCTGCTGACCTGGGCGCATCCGGCCTTTCCGGCGCTGCTGCTTGAAAGTGGCGACGCTCCGGTCATCCTGTTCGCCAAGGGCCGTCTCGACCTGCTTGAGCGGCCGGCGCTGGCAATGGTCGGATCACGCAACTGCTCGCAGGGCGGTACCGACACCGCGGAGGCGTTCGCCGAAGCGTTCTCAGCCAGCGGTGTGACCGTCGTCTCCGGGCTGGCGCAGGGTATCGACGCCGCCGCTCACGCCGGTGCGCTGCGCGCTGCGGCAAAACAATCCGCCACCGCCGGATCAACCATTGCCGTAGTCGGCACCGGCATCGACCGCGTCTATCCGGCCAAAAACAAGGTACTGGCGCACAGCATCGCCGAACAGGGCTTGATACTTTCCGAGTACCCGCTCGGCACGCCACCACTGGCAGAGAACTTCCCGCGCCGCAACCGAATCATCAGCGGCCTCGCGCGAGGTGTGCTGGTGGTTGAGGCATCAATGGCCTCCGGCTCGCTGATCACGGCCCGGCTCGCGGGCGAACAGGGCAGAGAAGTATTCGCGATTCCTGGCTCCATCCACTCCACGTTCCACAAGGGCTGCCACCACCTGATCAAGCAGGGTGCGAAGCTGGTGGAAACGGCGCAGGATGTGATTGAAGAGCTGCAGTTGGGCGCAGCGTCTTCCGCCGCTGCCGGGCAATCGGCGGCTACCGTCAACGAAGCGACCGGCATGTCGCCGTTACTCGAGTACATCGAACATACACCGATCGATGTCGACGCGCTGGTTGCACGTAGCTCGCTGCCAATCGATCAGGTGGTGACGGAACTCACCCTGCTCGAACTGGCAGGCAATGTTGAGTCGCTGCCCGGTGGTCTCTGGCAGCGCCGCGCGAAAAGAGAGCGAGCATGAGGGTTTTGCGTTCGGCGGTAGTCGCGCTCATTAGCGTGTACTGCATTGCGCAGGCTTGCGCTGCCAGCAGCGCGCAGTACGTTGAGTGGGCCGGGATCACCAACGCGGGGGTGGCATCCTCAGCGTCCAGCCAGTACCTGTTGTCCGCCTCGGTCGGCGATGCGGTCTTGCCACTTCGCGCCAACAGCGCCAACTACAGGCTCCGGGGAGGGTTTTGGGGCGCTGTCGTGGGCCTTCGGCAAGGCTGTGTGCTTGATGTGGATGGCGATCAAACGGTCAATGCGCTCACCGACGGGGTAATCATCCTGCGTGCGCTGCTCGGTTTGAGTGGCGACAGCCTCATCGCTGGCGCTGTTGGCGCCGGAGCCACGCGCACCACAGCGGCACGGATTGAGCCATTCGTCCATCTTGCCGCCCTTGATCTTGACGGTGACGGCAATGCTGCCGCAGCCAGCGATGGCGTGATGCTGTTGCGGGCGATGTTCGGCATGCGTGGGGCCAACGTCACCAGCGGCGCTGCGACAAACAGCGTTGCGTGGTCCAGCGTTCGCGATTACCTGAACAGCGAATGTGGCGTTACCTGGCTACCGTGATGACAGCCACGTCACTGCCGCTATTGCCCCCATTTGAAGTCTTCGTTGCAACCATCCTTCTCACGGGTCTCCATCATGCGCATCTGCACCATTAGTCAGCTGCTTCGTCGCAGCGCCGTCATCACGGCCAGTTGGGCCTGCGCGTTGCTGTTGCTGGCAGCGGCGGTCCTGCCTGCGACCGGTGAAGCGCAAATTCCGCGCAAGATCAACTACCAGGGCTACCTCACGACGGTTAACGGTGCGCCGCTGAACAACGCTGCATTGCCGGTAGTGGTCAAGCTCTATGACGCCGCCAGTGGCGGCAACCTGCTGTTCACCGAAACCCAAAATGTTGCCGTCAGCAACGGCGTGTTCAGCATGCAGATCGGCGCAGTGACCCCGCTCACGCTGAGTTTCGACCGACCTTATTTTCTCGGTGTAGCGATCAACGGGGACAGCGAGATGACGCCACGGCAGGCATTGGCTGCGGCGCCCTATGCACTGCGTGCCGTGCAGGCCGAGCTGTTTGGCACAGTGGCGCAGACCAGCGGCAGCAACACGCTCATTGATGGTGGTCCCTCTTTACCCGACGTCGGGCAATACAACGCCATCTCGATCGGTCTGGATGGCAACCCGGTCATCAGCTACTACGATATGACCAACGGCAACCTGAAGGTCGCCAAATGTGCGAACCCTGCGTGCACGGGCACCGCAGTCGTCACCACGGTGGACAACAGCGCGAACAACGTCGGCCGCTACTCCTCAATCACCGTGCCCGTCGACGGTCTGCCGGTGATCAGCTATGCCGACAGCACCGCCAAGTACCTGAAGGTCGCCAAGTGTGCCAACGCGGACTGCAGCGGCAGCGCGACGGTATCGTCGGTCGATACCAGTCTCAACGCGGGCGTGTACACCTCAGTCGCAATCGCCGGTGACGGCTTGCCGGTGGTGGCCGAACTTGTCAGCAATGGATTGAAGATCGTCAAATGTGTTGACCCGGCCTGCACTGGCACCGGCTCCATCCTACCCAACACCGACGGTCCACCGACGACTGCCATCGGGACTGACGGCGTGCCGCTGGTCGTACAGGCTCAATTCAACGGCAATCTTCGGTTCTCCCGATGCACCACAATGCAGTGCACCGCAACCACCACCGGTACGCTGTCCGCAACGGCCTCCCAGTTAGCGCCAGGGCTTGCCGTGTTGCCGTCCGGGCTGCCGGTCGCAAGCTATCTGGACTTTACCAACAAGCGCTTCGTCGTGACGGCCTGTGCTGACGCCAATTGCTACAACAGCAGTACGCTGCAACCAGGGGCAGTGAATGTCGTGGCAAACTACGCAGCCTTCAACACTGCCGACACCTCATTGGCCATCACACTCGGCGCCGATGGTTTGCCAGTCGTTGCGATCGGCGATCCGGAAATGGGTACCATCAAGGTGATCCGCTGCGCCAGTTTCGATTGCGCGGCAATCGCGTCAGTGAGCACGCCGGTGACGCTGCCGAGATCCGTCGGGCCTGGCGCCTTGAATGGCTTCCGATTGCACCTGTCACTCACGGTAGGCAACGATGGGCTGCCGGTACTCGCTTATTACGACCCGCTGAACCGGAGCCTACGTGCGTTGAAATGCACCAACGCTGGCTGCACCGGCACCGGGTGGCGGCGCTAGCCCATCATTTGTTGCCTTGCTGCCGGGCGCACATACCTTCCGCCGTCGCGGTTGCAACAAGCAGACGTGCTTCACTCAACGCAGCAAAGCAGGACTGAAGGCCGCAGCGCGCCGCAGTATGGGCGACGATGGGCCACGAAGCGCAGCTGGGCGCCACCGCCGTCACTGCCGCCTGCGACGCGCTGCTCGCGCCAGACACCCGGCGGTTGAGCGTCGGGCACACGACACGGGGCCGCCTGCGGGCGGCCCTTTTTTTTGTGGCTGAGATTGCCATGCTCCGGTGATTTTCCATACGCCAATACGGCAACCGCTCTACGGCAATCTGCGTATGTTCAGCCCGCGTCTGCACTTCTAAAGTTCATCCCATGCCGGATGTGCGTCCGGCACCACCGCCACATCACTTGAACGAACTACAGGAGTCAACCATCATGAAACGCTATCTGCTCGCTACTTTCGCTGCCATCGCCCTGTTTGGCAGCGCACAAGCCCGCGAAGTCGCCTACTGCGACTCCGGATTTGACATTCAGAAAGTCTCCGGCGACAAAGCTGTTTGCGCCAAAACCGAAAAGTTCTGGGACGACGTCGGCAGCCGTGCCTGCCCGCCCGGCACCGCCTACGTTGCGGGCAAGACCGAGGCCAGTGACGGCGGTGATCTCTGCTACGAGACCGTCTCTGGCAAACAGATGTCGAGCCTGCCGGCCCTGCCCTGCGGCATCGGCCAGCGCATGGACATCAACCGCGGCGCGCGCGACAAGTGTCAGGCTGAGAAGGAACGTACGGTCTTCGGCAACATCAAGACGCGCAACGAATAAGCCATGCCGAGGGTGCGCCAGTGCGTACCCTCGCGCACATCGCGGAGCAAACCATGCCCACCACCAACACCCGATTTCGCCATGCCGCCGCCTTGCTCGGCGCCCTTACTGCCATCACGCTGTCGCACGCTGCCGACACCGAAACCAGCCCGGCCAAAAACGCCGCGTCTACCGACTACGTGGCTGGTCAGCAGGCCGTCGAAGCCAAACAGTGGAAAGCTGCGGTGGACGCCTTCACCCGCGCCACGCTGCAAGACCCGAAGAACGCCGACGCCTGGAACATGCTGGGCTACTCAAGCCGCTGGGCGGGCGACTATAAGGCGGCGTTCGCTGCCTACGAGCGCGCCCTCGCGCTTGACCCGCATCATCGCGGCGCCCACAGCTATCGCGGCGTTGCCTACGTGCGGACGAACGACCTCGCCAAAGCGCGAGCCGAACTCGCCACCCTCGATGGCCTCTGCGGTAGGGACTGCGAGGAATACAAGCTGCTAGCCAAGGCGATCGCCGAGCACAAGCCGCAGTAGTCGCTGCGACCGCCGACCGGACATGGTGCCGTTCGCGTGGCGCCTGGCCGCCACACCAGCATCGTCAGGCAGAAGTGCTTTGTTGTCTCAATTGGGACACTTGCGGGCGGGATTTTTCCGATATTCTGAGCTCGCACAACAGACCAAGCACAACAAAAAATGACCGGTGTGTCCGTCGGCTCCTCCGCCACTTATCTTGATGATGTCACCCTGGCCAGGGCAGCCGCCCGCTGGGGCGCCTTCTTTGCGTCCATTGACGATGACGAATGCCAGTTGCTGGATCGCTTTGCGCTCGGTGACAATCTCAAATCCATCTGCTTCGAGCTGGGGCTCAGCTACGACGCGATCCGCAAGCGGCTGGTCCGCCGGCAGGATGCGCTTGGCTTGCCCTCGACTGCGACCTTCCTGCATTTCTGGATGACAGTACGCGGCTTGGGCCGCACAGCCGCAGACCCGACGATGCTGCGTTATGCCGAGCTGCTGCGCGCGTCGCTCGGGTACTCGCCCAGCATGGTGCTGCCCTCCCCCGAAACTTCTGCGATGGCGCTGCAGTTGCGATCGCGTGCGTGGCGCCCGGCGCCCAGTGCCGCCGCGCGCGACCGCGCGGATGCCGAGGCAATGACCATCTCGCTGCTCTCGCCTGCCGCCTGGCACGCGGTGCTGCTGGTTGCTACCAGTGGCTCCTGGCAAGCTGACAAATGGCCACATGTGAACGGGCAGCACGAGCTGTTTCAGCGGCTGGCGCTGGTCACCTCCGGCGCGGAACTTTCAGACAAGCTGGTCGCGTCACTGGATCGTGCGCTTGATCTTGGCAATGTGCCGTGGCTGCGGCCGATGCTGGCGTTTGGCGCCGTCGAGTCGCCGTTGCTGGTGTCGCCGCCTCCGCTCCCCTGGCCCCGTGACCGCGCCAAGGCGCCGCCGGTGTTCTCCGATGGAGCGTTCGACAGTACCCGCGATTTCCGCTTCGCGTCGGAGCTTTCGGTCCTGCTCGAACAGGGCAACACCGCAGCGGTGCAACGGCTGCTATGCGCGGTCGATGACAGCATCGACTATGGCCCGCTGACCGGATTCTCGGTGGCGCTGACATTCTTCCGGTCAAACTCACCGGGCCTGCGCGCGATGATCTCGCCGCTGCTGAACCGCCTGATCAGTTGCCGTGCCCATCTGGCCGAGACGCTGGGTGTGCATCCGACGCGCCTGCTCGATTCGATTGCACTGACTGATTGCGGCGTGTCGGCACCGGCCGAGCGCTATCTGCTGCCCGGCGGCGACCGGCTACTGGCGCTGGCCGCCGAGCAGTTATTACCCGAAGTTCGCGGGCTCAGCACCACGGGCGACGTCAGGCCGCGCCTCGATCCGCGGCGCTGATCGTCGGCGTCGGCGTCGGTGCCCGTGACGGCGTCAACGCGCTCGCCACAATAGCCGCGCTACCGCCAGGGCAGCGACTCCGCCCAGCAGTTGCGCGGCGATAAAGTTTGCGAGGTCTGCGGGGCGAACCCCAGAGAAACTGTCGGTGAACGAGCGCGCAATGGTGATCGCCGGGTTGGCAAACGACGTTGACGAGGTGAACCAGTAGCCCGCCGCGATGGCCGCCGGCACCGTCAACACCACGGCGACTGGCCGCGTCGCCAGGGTGCCAAGAATGGTGAGCAATAGCCAGAAGGTGGCGACAAACTCACCCAGCGCCTCGCCGGGTGTGCCGCGCGCCTGGGTCGCCGACTGCATCAGCGGCAAGCCAAACATGGCGTGCGCCAGCCATGCACCGGCGATCATGGCAACCACCTGTGCAGGCACATATGCGGCTGCGACACGCCACCCCTGCTCGCCACGCAACGCCAGCACCAGCGATACGACCGGGTTGAACTGCGCGCCGGAGAGCGGGTCGAACAGCACAATCAGCACGCCAAGCGCCGCCACCGTCGCCAGTGTGTTGCCCAGCAGCGCAACCGCCGCGTTGCCCGCCGCCAGCCGCTCGGCGAGGATGCCGCTGCCAATCACGACGCAGGCGAGCAGCAGCGAGCCGAGAAACTCGGCAACCAGCGCACGCCGGAGCATCACACCGTCGCCGCCTGCGTTTCGCCGATCTTGCGTACTTCGTGTTGCAGCGACTGCGCATCGAGCGACGCCAGCGGCAAACTGGCGAACGCGCGCACGCGCTGCGTGATCTCGTTGAAGATGCGGCGGAACGCTTGCCGCTTTTCTTCATCACTGCCCTCAACCGCCGCGGGATCGGCAAAGCCCCAGTGCGCGGTGGCCGGCTTGCCGGGCCAATAGGGGCACACTTCGCCCGCCGCGTTGTCGCAGACGGTAATGATGAAGTCCATCTGCGGCGCGTCCGGCGCGGCGAATTCGTCCCACGATTTGCTGCGCAGCCGGTCGGCCGGATAGCCAATCTGCGTGGTCAGCTCCACCGCGAACGGGTTGACTCGACCGGTGGGATGACTGCCAGCGCTGTAGCCGACAAAACGCCCGCCGCCGATCACCGAGACCAGCGCCTCGGCCATCACGCTGCGGGCGGAATTGCCAGTGCACAGGAAGAGCACGTTGTAGGTCTTGCTCATGGCCCGTTCGCTTGCTCAGGCCGGTGCGCAGCGACCGCCGCCGCTTCTGGCAGCCGCTGGCGCCACATTGGCCGATTGTGCGGCGGGTACACAGCAACCGCTCGCCTTCGCGGTGTCGCTGCTGCCGCAGGACGGTGCCACCGCCCCGTTGAACGTTTCCACCGCGCCCATCGTGTGATAGACCTCCCAGGCAACGCCCTGCGGGTCGGTCAGCCAGTGCTTGTTGCTGTGTGCGTAGCAGCAGCCGGTCTCGCCCTCGTCAAACAGCGCCAGCGCAGCGGCGTTGTGCTGCGTCTTGAGCGCGGCCAGTTCGTCGTCGCTATCGACCTGCAGGCCGAGGTGATTGACGCCCGGCGACTGACCGCGCGCCGAGATGGCGAAATTGACGCGCGGATCGTCGAGCATCCACTTGACGTAGTCCGCCTTTTCAACAGCCGGCGCGGCACCGAACAGCGCGCTGTAGAAACGCGTGCTCTGCGCCAGATCGTCAACCGCAACGTGAACGTGAAATCGTTTCATGTTTGATCTTTCAGGGGGTTTTGGGGTCGCGCGCCGGTCTGGCCAGATCCGGCACACAGCAGGATGCGTCCTGCGTCGTGCTGCGCGCGCAGCAGTTTTCAGTAAGGAAGGCGAGCAGCGCATTCATGGTGTCGAAACGCGCCCGGTAAATCACATAACGGCCCTGTGTCTCGGAATCCACCAGCTCCGCGAAGCGCAGCTCTTTCAGGTGGAACGAGAGCACCGGCGGCGCCACGCCCAGTTGCTCGGCGAGCGCGCCGGCAGGCAGCCCCGGCGCACCGGCAACGACGAGGGCGCGGAAGATGTCCAGCCGCGTCGGCTGGGCAAGGGCGGCGAGTTTGGCGGCGGCGTTGTTGGTTTCCATAATTCTATTTTCATAGAAATATCGAAAACGTCAAGCGTTTAAGGAGAAATTTACGTGATCCCGGCGATCAGCTATTTTTTCAAACCCTTATTCAATGAGGGCTCAGAGCAGGAAATGGCATCAAGTCGACTTTTTGCCGAATCGGCGGTCAAGCCCAATGCTGACGCCATTTGACACAAAAGGTGATGTGCCTGCCGTGCGCCGGCGCCAGCGCCGATAAGCTCGCCCGCGTGAGAGCGCGCGTCTGCTCCCGTCGCGCAGAGGCGTCAGCTACGCGCCGCCCGCAGGCGGCGATCGTGAGCAAATGCGAACCAGGTGACTAGAACCGCCCCTCGTTGTTGGCTTTGCCGGCGCCGCCTTCGTTGAGCACGTTGCCGGTGTCCACCTTGACGACGTAGACGTCCGCGTCGAACGGGCTGGCCGTGAGGCCGACGACATCGAGCTGGCAGCCAGTTGGCCCGGCGGCGGTCACGCGGACCGATTTGGCATCGCGCACCTTGACTGGCATTGCCTGCCCGTTCGGCACGGCGAGCGTGTTGTTGGTCACCAGCTCGCGGCCGGTGCCGTCGGTGATTTTGGTGACCGTTGGCGCAGCGGGCGCATCGCCGATGTTCTTCACCGAGAAATTCAGGGCCGGAATGGCCACAAAGCCTTGCGCGATGCCCGGTCGGCAGTTGACGTCGCGCACCGTGCCGTCGGTCGAATTGAAGATGCGGTCACATATCGAGTCCGGCGGCGGCAGGTTGCGGCAGAACGAGGCGTCGACGTTATTGCTGCCGGGCGTGACCGGGCGGAATGGTTTGGAGCCGAACTGGTCAAGCGCCGGGGTGAGATCGGGCTTGGCGTTGGCATCGAAGTTGGCGATGCGCCAATCCTGCGCAAGCTCGCAGCGCTGCGCAGCGGGCACGTTGTGGAACATCTTCACGGTGACCAGCGTGCCCTGAAATCCCGATTGAACCTCGCAGTTGTATTGCAGTTTGAGGCTGTTGGCCGTGCGCCCGGCGATAGCGACGCAGGCGGGCTCAACCTTCATCGAACCGGCATCGAGGTCGCGGCCCGCGAGGGTGACTGTGTCGCCTTTTCGCACGGTGCCAATCTGCGGCATCATGTTGGTGGCGATGCTGTAGCCGGGGTTGATCGACAGATTGATCACTGGGTCCGGGCGGCCGGTGATTTTGAGCACCACGCTCGGGCCGGTGCCAAGGGGGGTGGTTTCCGGCACCGTGATGTCCACCCGCGCCGTGTCGCCAGCGCGGCGGATGTTGCTGGTGCAGGACGGGCAGTTGCTGAGCGCAACGGCGGTGAGCTTGGCGCTGATGCCGGGCTCCTGCAGGCGGATGGTGTTACGGCCACCACGGCGCATCGGCACGGTGATGCCACTGACCAGGTTGACTTCGCGCGACATGCAGGTGGCCGGCGCCTGGTCGCCGCTGACATCGCTGGTGACCAGCAGTTCGGTGGCGGCATGAGCAGCGTCAACGGCAAGAACCGCGGCAGCGGCGAGGCTGGTGGTAGCAACCCGCCAGAGCGGTTTAGACAATAGTTTCATGGTGATGATCCTTTGTTTCATAAGATGACCTGGTTGTTGTTGCTGCCGTTTCCGGCAGCGGCAATGTGGTGGAACTGACGCGGTAGGCGAGGTGCGATGGACTGCAGCGGCTCAGCCTTTCAGCACAAATCGCCGCGTATTGCTCTGCGCGATCGGTCGCCCACCGGCGTCGAGCGCCGTGACGCGCCACAGCGCGCCGCCCTGCACGCGGGCCGCGAGCCAGCCGGGTGGAGGTGCATAGCGGGTGCCCTGCACGGTGCTGGTGACGATGAGCTTGTCGGCACTTTCGACGTCGATGCGATAGCTCGTGGCACCACTTACTTCGATCCATTCGAAGGTGACGGCGCGGCTTGCGTCGACCGTGGTATCGGTCAGCGGCAGCATGAGATCAACCGCCTTCGCCCCTGCATTGGATCCAGGAGCGGCGTTGCGCGCATTTGCCACGTCGCCGACGAAGTACTTCAGCGTGGGCATCGGAAAGCCGGCAACGCCACCGGTCTTGACCAGCGCGCCGTTGCCGATTTCGGAGTTCGCCTCCTTGTCGTCACTGGCCTCAATGCGCAGCAGCACCTGATACGGTCCTTCGACGCGGGTGTCGAGCAGCGCCGGGTCCGGGCCGTCGATGCGCACACTACTGTTCGGCATTACAAACTGCGAGAAACGGCTCAGCGTGGTGTAACGCCTTTGCAGGGCGCGCAGCTCCAGCGGCAGCGTCGCCTCGGTCAGCAGATCGTTGACCTCCGGGTCGCTGTCACCAGGACGCACCAGTTCCCAGCGGCCTTTCAGCTGGCCCGAGCCGTTGTACTGGATCTCGGCAGAAAAACGGGGCAGGCGCTCGCCACTGCGGAGGACGAACAGTTGGGTCGGATCAGCCTGCCCCGAAAAAACCATCTTCACGTCGATCAGCGACAGCGGCGTGCGGGCGCCGCCAGCGCCGAGGCGGCAGGTGACCACCACCCACTTGTCGCCGGTACTGCCGCCGGTGAAGTGGCGCACGTAGAAGAAATCGCTGTTCTTGCCTTCGATGCCTTCCTGCACGGCGCGGCGCACGACTGACTCCGGGATCACCATGATGTCGCTGAAGTTGCGCTGGCCTATGCCCTGCGTAGCACGCGAGCGGTCGAAGTTGAGCGGCAGGCGGCCGAACAACGTGCCGGGAACACAGGGGTCGCTGCTGCTGACCGAACCGGCACCGATGCCAGGTTGCACGGTGCCGCACCACAGCGCCTCAATCGCTCGCTCGTTGGGCTCCAGCCCCTGAAAGGTGATGAATACCGTGTTTGGCGCATTGCTGCGCACGTTGACGCCGGTGGGGTTGACGGCACTGATGGCAAAGCTGTATGTGGCAAACAGTGCTGCTACAACACCTGTAGTAGCACGCAACGACGGCGCGATGAACTTGAGCATGATCATTCCCGATCCGGCTAGAAATTGAGGGAGAGCCCGGTTTGCACCAGCGTTTGCCGCCCGGAGAGCACTTGCGCAACGACGGTGTCGAGCGCGCGGTTGTGGGCGAAGGCAACACGGACGAATATTTGCCCCGGCAGCTTCTTGCCGAACTGCTCAAGCGTGAATTTGCGGGCCAGTTGCAACGCGGTGGTGAGCGTGTTGCTGTATTGCTGGTTGAGCGAATCGAAGGCGAGCGCCTTGGCGTAGTCGCCCTTCACCGACCAGACGTCGGCGAACTGCCATTCGATACCTGCGGTGCCACCGTTGTTGTAGGTGGCCTGCGACTTCTCATAGCTGTAATTGCGGCTGCGGTTGTAGCCAAGGTTCAGGTTGAGCTTGTCATTCACGCGCCAGGCAACAGTGATTCCGTGCGTGTGAATGAGGAAATCCGCCGCCTCGCGGCCTGGCTGCCGGTTGTCCTGATCACCAATCTCGAACGTGTAGCTCACCGAGTAGGGCTCGTGGTTCCAGTTCAGCGCGGCCTTGTGGCTGTAGTTGATCTGGTCGGGCCAGAACGAGGAGCGCGCATTGGTGCCGTCCGGAATGCGCAGCGTGTACTGCCGCACACGGCGCGATTCCAGCTGCATCTGCGGCAGCAGCGTGGCCGGCTTTTCGGCAGTGCCGAACACGCTCGGCCACGGTACCGTGAGTTGCGCCAGCTTTTCGTAGGTGCCCGTCTTCAGGATGGTCGGGATGGTCTTGACGTTGTCGTTCTTCTCGCTGCCCACCAGCGTCAGGGCGATCTCGCCCGCTCGTGCCTCGGCGCTGTAGCGGGTGAGCTGCTGGTCAGCAAGGAAGCTGGCACCCAGGCTCTTGAACAGCGGCTCGGCATATTCGTAGTGGGCAATCGCGCGCAGATTGACCGGGTATTTGTCGCCCAGCCACTTGGCGTCCTTGACAAGAAGATAGGAGGCTTCGGCCTGCCAGGCGTCGCGCGTCTCCGGCTTCACCGCGACCAGCGCGCTGCCCTGCGCGAGATCAGGATGCGTCGGGTTGACGTAGCGCGAGCGCGCCCACATGGCGTCGCCCTTCCAGCGGCCATCCGGGTCGGTGGACAGCAGGCGTACGCCGAGGCCACGGCTCTTCTCGGCATCGGGGATCTGTCCCTGATTGACGTTCGCCTGCGGCTGCGCGTGAGCGTTCATAAACATCAGCTCACCGCGCAGCAGCCCCTTCTTCGCAGGCAGCATTTCAACGCCAACCGTGGTGGCGTAAATGCGATGATCCACCGTCGAGAGACCGAAGAGATCATCGAAACCCACGATGCTGGTGGCGCGGATGGCACTGGCTGATACGTCGAGCCACGGCGTGATCGCGTAGCCAAGCGTGACGCCACGGCTGTCGCGGTTGTTGATCAGTAGCGGATGGTTGCCGTAGGTCAGATGGCCAATCGCGAATTTCGCATCACCGCGGGTGAACTCGGCCTTGTAGTCGTTGAGATCAAGCTTCTCTGCGTTGATGCCTTCGGTGCCGAACCGTGGTGCCTCGCTGCGCTTGCTGACACCGGTCAGATTGGCGCTGGTCTTCGTATCCCACCCGAGCGGCTTGCCTTCCCAGTTGAGCGCCCCCGTGGTGGTGAGATCCTGAAACTGTGCGCGTGTGCCAGCTTTGGTCGTGCCCGACACGCGCTCATGCAACTGCCCTTTCATGCCGATGGTGAAGCGGCTTTCGAGCCCTTTGCTGGCGGTGCCGGCATCGCTGCTGGCGGGACCTTCCACGTTCACCGTGAACTTGGCAAGGTCAATCCACTGGTCGCCACGAATGAGATGGACCACCACCTCCTGCGGGCCTGGTGGCAACGTCGCGCCAGCGGGTTCGGCGCGAAAGGTGGTGGCGTTGATGGCGCGGGTCTGCTTTGACAGATCGAGCGGCCCGATGCAGATGGCGATCTGACCGTCTGCCGGAGTCAGCTCGCGCGAAGTTTTCACTTCCAGTGTGTCACCAGCCTTGATGGTTTGCCCCGCGAACGTCGGCTTTTCGATCGCGATCGGTACGCCGGCAACCTGAGCCGCTGCCGGTGCGCCAGCAGCGCTTGCGAACAGTCCGATTGCCAGCGCTGCACGGAGCAGCGGTCTGCGGTGATGATGAGTCTGCATGATGGCCCCTCGGTCCAGTCGTACCAGCGCTATTGCTGGCTCGGATAAATCCAGTCGACGCGGGCTGCCCGGCAGCGATCGCGCTCATTGGGGCTGGCGTCAATGTTGAGTTGCCACTTGAGTCCTTCGCTGTCGTCGCCGACGCAGACCGCCGGGCGCCGCCGCGCATCGTTGTCGGGGAGCACGCTGGCTGGCAGCGCGCCATCGGTCGGGCGAACGCAAAAGTCACGCCCTTTGCTGGCGCGATAGAGAACATGCTCGGGTGCCGCCGGGTCGCACACGGTCGGGCGATACACGGGGGTGCTGCGCTCGCAACGCATGGTCTTGCGCGCTGCGTCGTAGTGGGTGTCGTAGCCGTTGGGGCAGCGCACACCATCGCTGGCAGCGGCGCTGGCCAGCGCCGACCACGCCAGCGTCACGCAACCAGCAAGGACCGCAACGGCACCCGGCAGCAGTTTGCCAACGCCTGCCCTCCGGCTGCAAATCCCACTGAACGTGAACAAAGAAAACATGACGTACCGTCCGGCTTGATCGATGCCACGCGCCGTGCGTGACGATGATCAAACTTTAGGTAACGGCGGCTTCGGCGACCATACGGCAGTTGCCGTATGGTCGCCGCTAACGCTGCTTGAGCGCCAGCGCGATCAGCTCGGCGACGCTGTGTACGTCGAGCTTTGCCATGATGTTTTCGCGATGCTTGCGGACAGTACCAACGCTGAGATCCAGCTTGCGCGCAATGTGCTTGCTGGAGTCACCTTCGCAGAGCAGGCCCACAACTTCACGTTCGCGCTCGGTGAGTACCGCCAGCGGCGACGGCGCCGCCTTCGGCCGCGACGCGACGAACGACGCCGCGACCGATTCACTCACGTAGCGACCGCCGTTGCGTAACGTATTGAGCGCGGCGAAAAGCTCATCAGCGTTGTGCTGTTTGTGCACATAGCCATGCGCACCCACTGCCAGGGCACGTGCGACGGTGTCGCTGCCGAGATCACCCGTCAGAATGAGCACGCGCAGGTCGTGACGCTGTTGCAGCAACTCGCCCGCCAGCGCAATGCCGTCGCCATCGGGCAGGCCGACGTCGAGCATCACAATGTCTGGCTGCTGGTCCGCGACAACCCGCCGCGCCTCAGCGAGAGAACCGGCCTCTCCGATCAGACGGAAATTGCGTTCGAGTGCAAGCAACATGCGCAAGCCATCGCGAATCAGCGAATGATCCTCAACAATCACCACACTGGCGGGCGACACGGCGTCGCCAGTCGCGCTAGTATTCACCGCCATGAGTCACTCCGCGCTGCAAGTCCGTCGCTCCGGTGAGTTAATTCTCGCGACGCACTGCCTGTACAGCGTCGCCACGTCGATGCGCAGATTTTGCCATCCTGCCGGTGGCGACCGAAGTACGGCATTTGCCGGAGCATGCGAGTGAGAAGCGGCAGCATCCGCAGCCGCATTTTGCTTGCCGCGCTGGTGCCGCTGGTGCTGGCTGTCATCTCCGTCGGAGCCCTGCTGCTGACGCGGCACGCGATGGAAATCGAGCGCAATCTCGTCGAGCGCACGGTGTCACTGGCGCGACAGGCCGCCATGCTCGCCGAGCTGCCACTGGCAACCGGCTCGCGAACCAACGTGCAGGCGGTGGCCGATTTTGTCGAGCGCAGCGTGGGCATTGTCGGACTCTCGCTCACTGATCGCGATGGCGCGACCGTCGACAACCGTGGCAACGTCGGCGCCACAGCGTTGCGCATGCTGGACGGCAAGCCGCTGTCGGTGCAGGTAGAACGTGATCCCCATCTGGTCAGTGTGGTGCACCCGGTCGTACTCTTCGCGTTGCCGTCATCTGGCAGCGCACCCGTCAACGCCGGGGCGAGCCCGGGGCAACGCGTTGGCTATGTGGCGCTCAGCGTCTCGCGTGAGGACGAGCGGCGTAGCGTTGCCCGGTTGTGGTGGACGGGGGCTGCCATCCTGCTGGTTGCGGTGCTGCTCTCGCTGGCATTGACAAGAGCCGCGACCAGGGCCGTCGCCGAACCACTGGCGGCGTTGTCTACGGCGATGGGACGAGTGGCGCGGGATGATTTTTCGGCGCAACTGCCGGAGACCGGACGCGGCGAATTTCGGCGGCTCGCCGTTGACTTCAACAGCATGACACGGGCGCTGCATGCTGCCCGCCGCGGCTTGCGCGACGACGTGGCGCAGGCGACCGCTGCACTTGACGCGCGCACGCGCGAGGCGGAGGCTGCCAACAACGCCAAGAGCCGCTTTCTCGCGGCGGCAAGTCATGATCTGCGGCAGCCAGCGCATGCGTTGTCGCTCTACGTCGCCGCGCTGCGTCAGGGGCTGCGCATGAAAGGATCGGATGTCAGTGCTGCGCTGATGCCGGCGGTTGATGGCATTCAGGCGGCTTCACGATCACTTGATGCCCTGTTGAACGCGGTGCTGGACATCTCGCGATTCGATGCTGGCGTAGTTTCAGCTGAGGCCGCCGAAGTCGGTGCCCGGGCACTGATCGACGAAGCCTTGACAGTGTTGCGCTCGGGCGCAAGTGAACGGGGGTTGCGCCTGCGTTCGCGGGTTCCCGACGTGACGCTGCATACCGACGCCACCCTGCTGCGGCGGATCATCGATAACCTGGTCAGCAACGCTATCCGCTTCTCACGCTCTGGTGGCATTCTGGTGGCGCTGCGCCCGCGTCGCGACCATGTGCTGCTGCAGGTCTGGGATCAGGGCTCCGGTATTGCAGCGGCCAATCTGCCGTTGATTTTCGACGAGTTCTACCAGGTCAAGCGCAGCGATGTGGCGCAGGGCGGAATGGGGCTCGGGCTCGCCATCGTGGCGCGCTCGGTTCGACTGCTCGGAGGTGACATCAAGGTCAGTTCCCGTCTCGGCAGTGGCACTTGTTTCACCGTCACCCTGCCTGGAACTGCTTTGCCCCGGCGCAACCACGTGACGTCGGTGATGAGACCGGTGACGCATGATCGCCAGCTGGTATTGGTGCTTGATGATGATGCGTTGATCCGCAGTTCGATGCAGACCTTGTTCAGTGCTCTCGGCGTCAGCGTTCACGCCGAAGCCAGCATTGCGCCGCTGCTGGACGTAGCCAGACAGGAGAAAGCGTCGGTTGCGGCAATCGTTGTCGACTACCGGCTGCTTGATGGTTTCACCGGCATTGAAGCGGCGAACCGGTTGCGCGAGGTGGTGGGCGCTGTCGTGCCAATTGTGCTCATCACCGGGGACACTTCTGCAGAACGATTGCGCGCCCTCACCGCCAGCGGCTTCCCGGTGCTGCACAAACCGCTTGACTCGGACCGCCTGCTGGCGGCGCTGGGAATGAGTGGAGGTGGCGAGTGAGCCGGCTGGACCCGGCGGTGCCGGACGCCGTCAGCGCCGCTTGGCTGCAGTCCGACCACACCCGCGTCGTTGCAGCGCTCGACGCCTGGCGAGAAAAGACCGATACGCCTTCGCTTGAGTACTGGTTGCAGCGTGTTTACGCCGATTCGGTGTTCGAGCGCCCCACACTTGATGTCTCGGTGCGCGAAGCCGAACGCATGGCGCGTGCGGCCGGCGACCAGGTTGCGCTGGCCCGCATCGGTGCGTCCGTAGTGGATGCGCTCTACAGCGACTGGCGCCCTTCCCGCGAAGCGCGCCGCTGGCTCGATGCGCTGCGTAACGTTGCATTTGCCCGTCTGGCGACACTTGACCCGCAGCCCCGGCTCGAAATCGCGGCCGGAATACTGGCCGCAGATCTGTTCGGTGAAGCGCTTGCCAGCGCCGCACAGGTCGCGGACGCCGTGCTGCCCTGGGTCGGTGATGCAAGTGCCGTATCCGCCACCGTTCGCGGCAACGCGCTCGGCTACGCGCTCGAATACTTCAGTGGCCAGCGCCGCTGGGAACCGGCTCACTCGCTGGTGGCAGCGATTGATGAGCTTTACGGCGACCCCGGGTTCGGAGCGGTAGCGCGCGCTCGGGTATCCGCCCGGCGAGGGTTCTACTTTCACTACCGGCGTGGCGATTACGCAGGAGCATTGGGTCAGAGCATTTCAGCAGTCACCAATGCGCATGCCGCCGGCGTGCAGCGTGCGGCGCGTGAGGCGGGCATTACAGTCTCGCTGTGCCACCTGATGCGGGGCGAGGTTGCTGAGGCCGATCGTGCCCTGCTCGCTGAGCAGGAGGCGATTCCGGATGGCCATCTGATGCTGCGCGCCAATGTTCACTATGAGCGAAGCTGGTGGCATGCCCTGCGGCGGGATGTGGTGAGCGCCCAGCGCGAACTTGACACTGCGTGCCGTCTGTTTGCGGAAATCGATGAACATGGCGTGATGTCGCTGGCGACACCCTCACTGCAAGCGCAGTTGCTGCTTCAGGTTGGCGAATACGAATCGGCCTTGCGCGTCTTCGAGATGCGGACGCAGCGTCCGGACGCCTGGCAAGTGGACATGGCGCTGATTGAGGCGCTTGCCGCGCTGGACCGGAAAGACCGCGCAGCGGCTGTCGTGCCGTTGCGACGGGCTTTGTCGGTGGCCGCCCGCATTGACATCAAAGGCTGCTTCTGGGCCTGTCGCGACGAATTCGCTGCTTTGCTGCGACTGGCGATCAGCGAAAACATCGAGCCGCGCTGGGTTGCGTCAGTCTGCGCCGCACGCCTGCTTGATACCGGATAAGCGCTGCCGATGAGGCCGCAAAGCAACCGCAAAGCGGCCCGAAACCCATTTCTGGTTACACTGAAAAAATGGGAAAGACACTCATCATCGCTGAAAAGCCATCGGTCGCGAGCGATATCGCGAAGGCACTCGGCAATATCAAGAAGGACGGCGACCACTTCGAGAATGATCAATATGTGATCAGCTCTGCGGTGGGCCATCTGGTCGAAATCGGCGAGCCGGAGGCCGAAGAAGTCAAGCGTGGCAAGTGGACATTTGCCAAGCTGCCAGTAGTGCCGACGCACTTTGAACTGAAGCCAATCGAGAAGACCGCTGACCGCCTGAAACAGCTCACCAGGCTCATCAAGCGCAAGGATGTGACCGAACTGGTGAACGCCTGCGACGCAGGGCGCGAGGGAGAGCTGATCTTCCGCCTGATCCAGCAGCATGCAAAGGCCAAGCAGCCGGTCAAGCGGCTGTGGCTGCAATCAATGACGCCGACGGCGATCCGCGACGGCTTTGCCAAATTGCGTAGCGACGCGGAGTTGCAGGGTCTCGCCGACGCCGCACGTAGCCGCTCCGAGGCCGACTGGCTGGTTGGCATCAACGGCACCCGCGCCATGACCGCCTTCAACTCCAAGAGCGGCGGCTTTCACCTGACCACGGTGGGTCGTGTACAGACGCCGACGCTGGCGCTGATGGTGGAGCGCGAGGAGAAGATTCGCAAGTTCGTGCCGCGCACTTACTTTGAAGTGCACGCCACGTTTGATGCCAAAGCCGGGCAATACGCTGGTCGCTGGTTCGACGAGAAATTCAGAAAGGGCGATGACGAACACGCCCGCGCCGAGCGCATCTTCGATACCCCGGAAGCGAAAGCTTCAGCGTCGGCACGCGCCAAGGCCATCGTACTCAAGTGCCTCGGCAAGCCGGGCATCGTCGAGGAAGAAAGCAAGCCGACCACGCAGGCGCCGCCGCTGCTTTATGACCTGACCAGCCTGCAGCGCGAGGCCAACAGCCGCTTCGGCTTCTCGGCACGTACCACGCTCTCGCTGGCGCAGGCGCTCTACGAAAAGCACAAAGTGCTGACCTACCCACGGACCGACGCACGCGCGCTGCCGGAGGACTACGTCAGCACGGTAGGGCAGACGCTAGAGCAACTGGAAGAAACCAATCGCTACGGCCAGTTCGCCCGTGAAATCCGCAACAAGAAATACGTGCGGCCAGCCAACAAGCGCGTCTTCGACAACACCAAGATTTCCGATCACTTCGCGATCATCCCGACGCTGCAACTGCCCAAGGCCTTGAACGAGCTGGAAGAAAAGCTCTATGACATGGTCGTCAAGCGCTTCCTTGCGGTGTTCTATCCGTCGGCCGAGTTCCAGCAAACTACCCGCATTACGCGCGTCGAAGGCGAAGCGTTCAAGAGCGAAGGCAAGGTGCTGGTGAACCCCGGCTGGCTTGCGGTGTACGGCAAGGAAGCCGACACCGAGGAAACCGGCAACCTGACCCCGGTCGCCGCTGGCGAGAAACCGAAGGCGAGCGAAGTCACCGCCAAGGAGTTGCAGACCAAGCCGCCTGCGCGCTACACCGAGGCGACGCTGCTGTCGGCAATGGAAGGTGCGGGCAAGCTGATCGACGACGAAGAGCTGCGCGCGGCGATGCAGGAGAAGGGGCTCGGCACGCCGGCCACACGCGCGTCAATCATTGAAGGCCTGATCCTGCAGAAATACCTGGTCCGCGAGGACAAGGTGCTGAAACCTACCCCGCAGGCGTTCTCGCTGATTACGCTGCTCAACGGTCTCAACGTGCCGGAACTGACGCAGGCTGAGCTGACCGCGAACTGGGAAACCCAGCTCGCGCGCATGGAAAAGGGTGAAATCAGCCGTGAAAAGTTCATGGCGGAAATCGCCGCCATGGCGAAGCACATTGTCAAACAGGCGAAAGGCCACGAGAGCGACACGGTGCCCGGTGATTTCGCCGATCTCGCCACACCGTGCCCCCGCTGCGGCGGCGCGATGAAGGAGAACTACAAAAAATTCTCCTGCACCAAATGCGACTTCGGATTCTGGAAGATTCTCGCCGGACGCCAGCTTTCGGTGGACGAAGCCGAAACGCTGATCCGTGACAAGAAGATTGAGGGGCTGGAAGGCTTCCGCTCCAAGCTGGGCCGGGCTTTCAACGCCAACCTGCGCATGAACGATGCGCAGGAAATCGAGTTCTACTGGGACGAAGACGAAGGCAAGGTCGGCGAAGGCGCTGACCCAGTGGACTTCAGCACCATGGAGCCGGTGGGCAAGTGCCCGAAATGCGGCAGTGGCGTGTTTGAACTCGAATCCGCCTACATCTGCGAAGTGGCGGCCAAAAAGGAGAAGCCGCGCAAGTGCGATTTCCGATCCGGCCGCATCATCCTGCAGCAGCCGATCGAGCGTGAGCAGATGGTGAAACTGCTCACCGATGGCAAGACCGATCTGCTGACCAAGTTCATCTCCACGCGCACCAAGCGACCGTTCCAGGCGTTCCTCGTCATTGAGCGCAAGAAGGACGAAGTGAAGGTGGGCTTCGAGTTCCCGCCGAGAGAACCGAAGGCAGCCAAGGCGCCAGCGAGCAAGGGCAAGGCGAAGGCATAACTGCCGCGCCGCAATGTGGAAGCGGCTCGGCCGCGACCCAACATTAGCCCGTGTGCGCGAGCTTGCTCGCGCCTACCCAATCTCCCGGCTCTGCGTTATCGTTGCGGCATGACAACTGCCGCCGTTTCTTCATTGACCGTTCGCCGTGCCGAGCCACGCGATGCCGCCTTGCTCGCTGCGCTGTTCTGCGACAGCGCGATGCTGCCATTCACGCTGATTCCACCGTACAGCAGTGGCGCCCATTGGGACAAACGGCTGGGCGAATATGCCGACGCGGCCTGTCTTCCGCTTGTCGCATTCGCTGGCGAGGCGCTGGTCGGCGTACTGCTGTTGCGGGCGTTCCCCAATCATGTGCGGCGCAAGCATGCCGGCGTGCTCGACCTGCTTGCGGTGCGACCGGATCATCGGCGTCACGGTGTTGGTCGTGCACTGCTCAATGCCGCGATCCGCGCTGCTGACGAGGGCCTGCAACTGCGGCGCATTGAGGTCAACGTGCCACGCCGTGTTGACTATGTCGACCCCGCACCAACGCCGCTGGAGCGGTTTTATGCCTCGTTCGGCTTTGAACCGGAGGGCGTCAAGCGCTGTGAGCTGGCGCACGCTGATGGTTACGCCGATAGCGCAACAATGGCACGTATCAACGCGGCGACGATGCCAGCGCCACCATCACCGGCACTGCCCAATGCGAAACGCACGCGGCGGAGCGCGCCTGTCAAGGTCGTCATCCGCCCGGCGACCGAAGACGATGCCGAAGGTTTCGCGCGCGTGTTTGCCGACCGCAGCGCTGCACTGGGCACCTTGCAGCATCCATACACCACCGCAGAACTCTGGCGCACACGCCTCACCGCCAGCGGGCCGGGTAACCGGCAGGCGATGTTTGTCGCGCTGGTCAACGGCCGCATGGTCGGTAATGCTGGTGTACATCCCGTCTCCGACAATCCCCGGTTGCGTCACGTGTGTGGCATTGGCATTTCGATCATGACACGCTATCAGGGCCTCGGCATTGGCCGCATGCTGATGAACATGACGCTTGATTTTGCAGAGCGCTGGGCCAACTATTCCCGCATCGAACTCACCGTCCACGCTGACAACGCCCGCGCCATCAAGCTGTACGAGTCGCTCGGTTTTCTGCACGAAGGCCAGCACCGTGACTTTTCGTTCCGCGAGGGTGGCTATGTTGACGCGCTGTTCATGGCGCGCTGCACGTCCGAGTTGTCGGCAACGCGTGCGCGATGAACGCCGATAGCGGGATCCGCCTGCGTACGCACCGCCCCGGTGACATCGGCTGGGTGATCAGCCAGCATGGTGAGCTTTATTCTCGCGAGTACGGCTGGGATATCCGTTTCGAGTCTTTCGTCGCACGCATCGCGGCCGATTTTGTCGATGAGTTCGATGCAGCGCACGAAGTCTGTTACCTCGCCGTGCGTGGCGAAGGCGCTGCTGAGGAGCGGCTCGGTTGCGCCTTCGTGGTGAAGCAGGACGATACCGTCGCCAAGTTGCGCATGGTGCTGCTGGTGCCAGCGGCGCGCGGGTTGGGCATCGGCAAGCGGCTGGTGCGCGCCTGCATCGAATTCGCGCAGCAGGCCGGTTACCGCCGGATGACGCTGTGGACCAACGATGTGCTGCACGCTGCGCGCGCCATCTACGTCGCCGAGGGGTTTCAGCTGGTCGCCGAAGAAAGGCACCACTCGTTCGGTCTCGATCTGGTCGGGCAGAACTGGGAACGCGATCTATAGCGGGGGCCGGGACTGCGCTGTATCGGGCGCTGTGCCGGGCCGCATGGATAATTTCGACTTGTCTTCTCGCTACCGCATCACGTGCGGTTTCCCTGATCAATGTCTGTCGCTGTTGAGTCACCCGTCCTGTTTCGCACTGAGCCCACGGTCAGCGGGCACCACATAGCTATTGCCACTCTGAACCGGCCACGGCAGCTGAATGCGCTTGATCTTGAGATGTGCGAACTCATGCTGGCGCAGTTCACACGATGGGCAGCCGATCCTTCCATCGTGTGCGTGATGCTGGACGGCGCCGGCGACAAGGGCTTCTGCGCGGGTGGTGACGTGGCCGGCGTGGTGCGCCATCTGCGCGGTCTGGCGGGCACTGAGGGCGATGCCCGTTACGTCTACGGCGACACCTTCTTTCGCGTCGAGTACGAGCTCGATCTGCTGATTCATCGCTACCCGAAGCCGTTCGTCGCCGTCAGCCACGGCGTGTGCATGGGCGGCGGACTGGGTCTGGTCGCGGGGGCCAGCCATCGCGCCTTTGTGCAGGGCTCAAAAATCGCGATGCCGGAAATTCACATCGGCCTCTTCCCGGACGTTGGGGGCGGATACTTTCTCAATCGCATGCCAGCGGGCGTCGGTGCATTGCTGGCGCTGACCGGGCACGTCATCACTGCGGAAGATGCGCTGGATATTGGTCTTGCCGACGCGGTAGTCGCGGACGACACGCGTACCGGTCTCTGCGCAGCGCTACAGCAATGCCAATGGTCCGGCGATGGCAGCCGCGACAAGGTCGTCGTGACTGGCGTAGTGAGGGGTTTTGCCGTTTCGACGGACCATGCGCCTTCTGGCACATTGATGACACACGCAGCGGACATTGCGCGGCTCGCGACCTGCGACAGCGCGCCAGCCTGCCGTGACACACTCGCCTCCCTGGCGGCGCAGGAGCCCTATTTCGCCACCGCAGCGCGCAATCTGGCGCAGGGGTCGCCCACCTCCGCCGGCGTCACCTTCGAGTACCTGCGCCGTACGCGCAGCCTCGACGTCGCTGCGGTCCTTGAGACCGACCTCGTGCTGGCGCGGCAGTTCCAGCGCCGGCACGACTTCAGCGAAGGTGTGCGCGCCCTGCTGATCGACAAGGATCGCGCGCCGAAATGGTCTCCGGCCGACTGGTCGCAGGTCACGCCGGGCATGATTGCGGCGCATTTCCAGTCGCTATAGCTTTCTGCTGAGATTGCCGTTTTATTTGGGCTTAGGCCACCAATAAATCAATTGTCGACTTTCGGCTTTTCTTGCGCTTAATCCCCGTTCGGACGCCACTTTTTGGAAAAGCTGATGGTCTGGAGCGTCGCTAAACCAGCGTCGCGGTGAAGTACACCGGCGGCCCCGACTGCGTGTTGGCCCAAGTGCCCAGACGCTGCACCCGCCCCTGCCAGCGCTTGCCCCGCACTTCACCGCGAAACACGCTGCGCTTGCTGCCGTCCTGCCAGGCGATCGCGAGCTCGGTGCCACGCAAGCTGGCCCACAACACCTTGCCCTGCGATGGGGTGGCGGTCACCTCCTGCAACCGCTGCGTCAGCGTGAAGCGAACGTCCGGGGTGCTCAGCCGCCATTCACCAGCCACCGGCGCCGGAATCACCCACAGCATCACCCGGTTCTCGCGCGCCGTGCCGTAGGGCTTTTCGTTCGACGGAATGATCAGCGTTTCATCCGGCCGCCAGTCGCCCATGTCCCACTCGTGCGAGATCACCCGCGAGCCGGGGCGCATCTGCGCGAGCAGCAGCGGTCGCAGCTTCAGGTTGAACTCGGGCAACAGATACATGGTCACCACCGAAGGCTCGCTGAATGCCAGCGTGAACAGATCCTTCTGCTCGAAGCGGGTACGGCCTGACACGCCCGCCTGAAGCGCCAGCTCACGGCTTTCGCGGATCAGTGCCGGGTCAATCTCGTAGCCGACCGCCCGGGCGCCGAATTTTTTCGCGGCAGTGATCACGATGCGGCCATCGCCGGAGCCAAGATCCCACACAACGTCACGAGCAGCAAGGTCGGTGAGCTGCAACATGCGGTGCACCACATGTGGCGGCGTCTGCACGTACGGGACCTCCTCGACGATGGGAGCGGCGCCAACTGCGGGTGCAGCGGCCGCCGCAGTCGGCACGTCGGCCGTCTGCGCGCCAGCGCGCGCAAGCAACGGGGTTGTTGCCAACGTCGCCAGCAACTGCCGCCGGCTGATTGATATGTCCATGAAGTGATACCCGGATGACAAACCGATGACGGCATTGTGCCTGCGATCGCGTCATACGCCGGTCAGTAATTCCCGCCGCTGCGATAGCCTACGGGAATGAAGACATTCAGCCTGTCGCCGTCGGTGATTCATGACTATCAACGCGATGGCGCCGTAGTGATCCGCGGCGCACTTGACGCCAGCGAGCTGGCGCAGCTGGAACGCGGGATTGAAGCCAACCTTGCTGCGCCCGGCTCGCTGGCGGCGGTGGCCAGCGCGGACGACGACCCTGGCCGCTTCTTCGAGGACTTCTGCAACTGGCAGCGAATCCCCGAATACGAGCACATCATGCGCCACAGCGCGTTGCCGTCGATCTCCGCGCAACTCATGCAAAGCCGGCGCGTGCGCCTGTATCACGATCACCTGCTGGTGAAAGAGGCCGGCACCCGGCAACCCACGCCCTGGCATCAGGACCAGCCGTACTACAACGTCGACGGGCGGCAGAACGTGAGCTTCTGGATTCCCGTCGATCCGGTACCGCGCGAAAGCACGCTCGAATTTCTCGCCGGGTCCAGCGATGGCACCTGGTACATGCCGCGCACCTTCATGACACAGCAGGCGAAATGGTTTCCGGAAGGCTCGCTCGCTGACATCCCCGACATGACTCTGCAGGAAAATCGCAACTGCGTCATCGGCTGGGCGCTGCAGCCCGGTGACCTCGTCGCGTTCCACATGCTCACCCTGCACGCCAGCGCAGGCAGCGCGAACCGCCGCCGTGTGTTCAGCGCCCGCTACCTTGGTGACGACATGGTGCACGCGCCACGGTCGTGGCGTACTTCACCGGAAATCCCTGGTTTGAAAGAGCAGCTTGCGCCGGGCAGCCCGCTCGCGCACCCTTTGTTCCCCGAAGTTTGGGCTGTTCCTGTTGCAGAAATTCGGCAATAGCCGTCGTCCTACAGACAACCCCGCCCGCGCTGGCTATCGTTTGAACAACCATGCAATTGAATTTTCTTGCCCGCTGGCGTGCTGCGCGCGACGCCAGTCACCAGCTTGATCTGCTGCTGGCGCAGGCGGATGCCAGCGCGCCGCTTGCTGCCCGCAACGAATGGCTGATGGAGCTTGGCTACTGGCTGCGCAAACCGGTTCCAGCCAGCAGCGAAAGCGCCACGGCATTTGCCGAGCACACACGACTGCGACTGCTGTTGCAGGTGCTCGATCGCAATTCAGAGCAGGCAAAGCGCTTCGCGGCGTGCTTGCGCAGCATCCTGCGCGACAACGACGCCCGTTCGCTGTTCGCCGATACCGGCATGGCCGCGCGTCCGGGTCTCGCCGGCGAGCTGGTAGCACGGTTGCAGACCAAAGTGCTGCCCGTGGCGCCCAATCGGGCGGAGCTGGCCGATGTCTTTGCGCTGCTCTTCATCTCGGAACATGATGCCGAGTGGGTGGCGGCGCTCGATGAGGGACTCATTGCACGGCTGGCGCAAATCCTTGATGGCGATGACGATCACGCCTCCGTGCTTTCGACGCTGGGCGCTGCGTTGTCGGACAGCATCGCCCTGCTCAGCAGCCAGATCGCCGCCGCCGCGCTGGAAGCGCCGACCCGCATGCGACTCGATTCACCGCAGGAAAGCACGCGAGTGCTGATGCAGTTGCCGCGCCTCGCGCACGAACTGATCCACAGCGAAAGTGGCAGCGAACAGCGGCTGCAACTGCTCAACCAGTTGCGCGCAGCTCTCGAGCGTGCCCGCACCGCAGTGAACAGCGTTTATGACCATCTGGAGCGTTTCGGCGTCTCGGTGGATGTGGTGTTTCAGGTGGAGCGCACACGCCTGCGCATTGAGCGCGTGGAGCAGTTGCTGGCGGTCTGGACTGGCCAGGGTGGACTGACCGCGCACACGGCGCTGGTGGCGCAGCTGATCACCGCCAACCAGCAGCGCAGCAGCGTGCGTGCCTTGCTTGGTGAGACCTATCAGCTGCTGGGCCGCAAGGTGGTCGAGCGCAGCGCCGAAACCGGCGAGCACTACATCGCCCGCACCCGCCGCGACTACTTCGGCATGTGGCGCATGGCGGCGGGCGGCGGATTGCTGACGGCGGGCACCGTCTACCTGAAGTTTTTCATCGCTGCGCTGCATCTGAACAAGTTCGTCGAGGGCGTGCTGTTTTCGCTCGACTATGTCGGCAGTTTTCTGGCGATCCACTTTGCCCACTTCACGCTGGCGACCAAGCAGCCAGCCATGACGGCACCGGCACTGGCGCAGAAGCTCGATGATGTCACCAGGCCGGAGGGCCGAGCGGCGTTCGTTGACGAGACGATTGCATTGATCCGTTCGCAGATGGCGGCGATCAGCGGCAACCTGGCCATCGTGTTTCCGGTTGCGCTGGGTGCGCAGCTGCTGGTGCTCCATACCTTCGGTGGCAATTTGCTGTCGAAGGAGAAAGCCGAAGCGACCATTGCTTCGTTTTCGTTGCTCGGGCCGACCCCCATTTATGCGGCGTTCACCGGCGTGTTGCTGTGGCTATCGAGCCTCACTGCAGGTTGGGCCGACAACTGGTTTGCACTGCATCGGCTGCATGATGCCCTGGCCTATCAGCGTCGCCTGAAGTGGGTGTTTGGTGCAGTCCGGGCACAGGCGATTGCCGATTTCGCGAAGAAGCATGTCGCCGGTGTTGCCGCCAACGTGTCGCTCGGCTTGATGCTGGGGCTGGTCCCCACGGTGCTGGCTTTCATTGGCATTCCGCTCGATGTCCGTCACGTCACGCTGAGTACGGGCTCAGTGGCTGCGTCGGTCGGTGTACTGGGCTTCGATACGATGCTGACCGCGCCATTTTGGTGGGCTGTCGGTGGCATCGCCTCGATGGGTGTACTCAATCTGGCAGTGAGCTTTGCACTGGCGTTCTCGATGGCCTTGCGCTCGCACGGCCTGAAGCCTGGCATGCGTCGGCTGCTGCAAGGGTTGGTGCTACGTCGTCTGCTGCAACACCCGCTGCAGGCGATCCTGCCGCCGAAAGCGTAGTGGCTACGCGCGGTTCGCCGCGACCAGCGTGTTCTGCAGCAGCATGGTGATGGTCATCGGACCAACACCGCCTGGCACTGGCGTCAGATAGCCCGCCACTTCGTTGACCGCATCGAAATCGACGTCGCCGACCAGCTTGCCACCCTCGCTTTCAGGCAAGCGGTTGATGCCGACGTCGATCACCACTGCCCCCGGCTTCACCATGTCGGCCTTGATGAAACGTGGTCTGCCGACGGCGGCGACCAGGATGTCGGCCTGCCGGCATTGCGCGGCGAGGTCTTTGGTGCCGCTGTGGCAAATGGTGACGGTGGCGTTGGCGTGCAGCAGCAGCATGGCCATCGGCTTGCCGACGATGTTGCTGCGACCGACCACTACGGCGTGCTTGCCGCGCAGATCGGTCATGCCGATGTCGCGCAGCATCTCCATGCAACCGGCCGGGGTACAACTGACAAAGCGCGGTTCACCAATCATCAGTGCGCCGACGTTTTCGGCATGGAAGCCGTCAACATCCTTGTGCGCGGCGACCGCTTCGAGCACCTTCTTTTCGGCGATGTGCTTGGGCAGCGGCAGTTGCACGAGGATGCCGTGGATCGTGGCGTCGCGGTTGAGCGAATCAATCAGCGCCAGCAGTTCTGCCTCGGTGGTCGCCGCTGGCAGCTTGTGCATCACGCTGTGCATGCCGACCTTGGCGCAGGCCGCCACCTTGTTGCGCACATAAACCTGCGAGGCCGCGTCTTCGCCCACCAGCACTACGGCCAGACCGGGCGTTACCCCACGCGCCTTGAGCGCTGAGACTTCGGCCGCGATGCGGTCACGAACTTTGGCGGCGAGTACGTTGCCGTCGATGCGGATGGCGGTCATGGCGATTGGGCTGGATCAGGAGGTGAATCGGAATTTACCGTCGGCACGGTGGACTGTTCGTCCGATGGTGCAACAGCGACGATGGCAGATGGGTCGAACGGCGGTGAATCAGCAGCGCCCGCGTTGGGCGAGGCCGGTACCGCAACCGGGGCAATCACCGGCGGATCGGGAACATACGGATACACCGTCGCCTCGGTGACAACCCAGTGCACGCTGGCATCATGGTCGTGCTGCGGCAGCGAATCGACAAGCTGCGATTCGAAGCAGATGCCGATGCGGGCGCAGTTGTCGGCGAGTTTTGCTGACAGCCGGTCGTAGTAGCCGCCACCCTGTCCAAGACGCAACAGTCCGCGGGTGAATGCGATGCCGGGATAGATCACGCAATCCAGTGCCAGCGGCTCAATCGGTGCCGAGCGTGTCACGTCCGGGGCGCGAATGCCATGTTTGTGTGGAATCAGGGCGTCGAGGTTTTTCACCCGCCACAGCGTCATCAGGCCGACCACTGTCGTCATCTTCGGGTAGGCCACCGCCTTGCCGCGCTTGATCAGCTCCTTGGCCAGATCGTCGGTGGCAACCTCGGAGCCGTGGTGGGCGTACAGCAGTACCGTCTTGGCGCGATGCACGTCGGGGTGGTGCAGCAGGCGCTCGACGATGCGACGCGCCCCGGCATTGCGTTCGCGGTCGCTCATCGCGTCGCGTTTTGCCCGCACCTCGGCGCGCAACTGCGGCTTGATGCTGGTTTCAGTTTCGGCAGCGACGACGATGTCTTCCTGCACCGGCAACTCGGCTACGGCAATTTCGCCGGCAGGCTCCTGCTCGCCTGGCTCCGGCTCCAGCACCGGGCCAAACCTATAATCGTGGGCTTCATCCATGACGCTATTTTGTCATTTGCCATGAACGCGCTCGTTGACACATCCCCGTACGTCGCGCGTCGCGACCGCGTATTCGCCGCTATCGGCGACGATATCGCGATCATTCCGACAGCACCAGAAGTGCTGCGCAACCGCGACACCGGCTTTCTCTACCGCCACGACAGCTACTTCTACTACCTGACCGGTTTTGCCGAGCCCGAGGCCGTGCTCGTTCTGGTCGGTGGCAACGAGCGCAAGGCGATCCTGTTCTGCCGCGAGAAAAATCTGGAACGCGAGATCTGGGACGGCTATCGCTACGGCCCCGATGCAGCACGAGAGATCTTCCGTTTCGATGAGGCGTTGCCGATCGAAAAGCTGAAAGAAGAACTGCCGAAGCTGATGAGCGACCGCGCGGCCGTGCATACGCCCGTCGGCATGACCGCTACCTGGGACGCCGAAATCGCTGCCGCCATCAACGCCGTGCGTGGGATGGCTCGTACCGGCGTGTCTTCACCGAACACAGTCGTTGACATCCGCGCGGTGCTCGATGACATGCGCCTGATCAAGGACAGCCACGAGATCACGCTGATGCGTCGCGCCGCCGAAATCGCATCGCAGGCGCACGCTCGTGCGATGCGCTTTGCGCGGCCGGGGCAGTTCGAGTACGAAGTGGAAGCGGAGATCGCGCATGAGTTCATCCGCTTCGGTGCGCGTACCCCCGCGTACAACCACATCGTGGCGAGTGGCCCGAACGCCTGTGTGCTGCACTACAACGACAGCAACCGCAAGATGCAGGACGGCGATATGTTGTTGATCGACGCCGGCTGCGAATATGCCGGCTACGCCAGCGACATCACGCGCACCTTCCCGGTCAACGGCAAATTCACCGGGCTGCAGCGGGACGTGTATCAGGCAGTGCTCGACGCCGAGCTGGCCTGCATGGAGGCGTTAAAGCCGGGAAATCCGTTCAACGAATATCACGAAGTGGCCATCCGCGTGCTCTCGCAGCGCATGCTGGACCTAGGCTTGCTCAAGGGCACGCTCGATCAGGTCATTGAGGAAAAGACCTACACCAAGTTTTATATGCACCGCGCGGGCCACTGGATCGGCATGGACGTGCACGATGCCGGTGACTATCGCAAAAAGGGCATCTGGCAGACCCTCAAGCCAGGCATGGTGCTGACCAACGAGCCGGGCCTGTACATCCGCCCCGATGCCGACGTGCCGGAACACTTCTGGAACATTGGGGTGCGCATTGAAGACGACGTGCTGATCACGGCGGACGGCAACGAGAATCTCACGATCAAGACGCCGAAGACGGTGGCCGAGGTCGAGGCAGCCTGCGCACGCTAGCGGCGTAGTCGAGCTGGCGCATTGCCGTGAAAGTGCTGATCATCGGTGGCGGTCCGGTCGGGCTGGCTGCGGCGCTCGCGTTGCGCGAGCGCGGCGTCACCAGCGACATCACCGTGCTCGAAGCGGCGCCGCGTGGTCAGCAGACCTTTGGCGATCGCAACATCGCGCTGTCCGCGGCATCGTGGCGCTTCCTGAAGCGGATCGGCGTGACGGTGCCGGACGGCCAGCGGGCGCCGATTCACGAGGTTGAAGTCAGTCAGCGGGGCGCTTTTGGCCTGCTGCGGCTCGACGCTCGCGAGGTTGGCGCACCTATGCTCGGTGCCGCCAGCCCGTATCCGGCTCTGAAGACCGCTTTCGACGACGCGGCCAACGCAGCCGCGATCAACATCCTCTACAGCGCGAAAGCAGTTGCGGTTCGTCATGAAGGCACGCATGCCGTTGCACGCCTCGAAACTGGCGAATCGCTGCGCGCGGACTGTGTGGTGCTGGCCGATGGCGCGGGCTCTGATCTGTTGCCCGAGTTCCGGCGTATCGAGCGCAACTCCGGGCAGCTCGCCGTGATCACCCGCGTCAGTGCCGCACGCCCGCGGCCCGGCGTGGCGATTGAGCGCTTTACGGCAGGCGGTGCGCTGGCCCTGGTGCCACGGGCTGACCAGCAGTGGACAATGATCTCGGCTCGACCGCAGGTCGAGGGTGAACGGCTGCTGCAGCTTGACGCCAAATCGCTGCAAGCCGAAATCAACGTGGCCGCCGGCGGCTGCCTGGGCGAGCTTGCCGTGCAGGCGAAGGCCAGCAGCTACCCGTTACTGTGGCGGGTGGTAGAGCCGCGCGCCAGCGGCTGCGTGGTGGCGATTGGCAACGCCGCCCAGGGCCTGCATCCGGTCGCAGCCCAGGGGCTCAACCTTGGTCTGCGCGATGCGATGGAGTTAGCTGATTGCCTGCAAACGGTCAGCGGCACGAGTGGTGCGCCCGCGATTGCTGCGGCGCTCAGCCGCTACGCCCGTGCCCGAGGTATCGATCGTGTGCTGCGCATTGGGTTCTCCGGTGCGCTGGCCTATGGTTTTGATCGCGGTGGCTGGCTGGCCGATGTGCCGCGCGGCCTGGGCCTGACGGCCCTGCAACTGGTGCCGCCATTGAAACGCGAGTTGATCCGGAAACTGGCGCTCATCTGAGCGCGCAGAACGCGGTAGCCCTATTCCTTGGGCTTTTCGCCGCCGTCGTCTAGGCCGGTTGCCATGTGCGAGAAACCGTTGTCGACGTAGAGGATTTCGCCGGTCATCGCGCTCGCCCAGTCTGATAGCAGGAACGCGGCCACGTTGCCCACCTCGTCGGCCGTGATGCCGCGCTTCATCGGTGTGGCGTCAGCGAACTTCTTGAGCATGGTGGAGAAGCCGGCGATGCCCGATGCCGCCAGTGTCTTGATCGGACCGGCGCTGATGCCGTTGACGCGGGTGCCCTCCGGCCCGAGCGATGCCGCCATGTAGCGCACGTTGGCCTCCAGCGCCGCCTTCGCCACGCCCATCGTGTTGTAGTTGGGCAGGGCGCGCACTGCGCCAAGGTAAGTCAGCGTCAGCATCGAGGCATTGCGCCCCTTCATCAGCGGCCGCGCGGCCTTGCCCAGCGCTGCAAAGCTGTAGGCGGAAATGTCCATCGCGGTCATGAACGAGCTGCGCGACAGGCCATCGAGAAAGTCACCGGCAATGGCATCGCGCGGCGCGTAGCCGATCGAGTGCACGACGCCGTCGAGCCCCCCCCATTCGGTGCCGAGCTTGGCGAAAACGCCGTCGATCTCGTCCTGCTTCGTCACGTCCATGCTCATGATGAGGCCGCCGCCCAGCTCCGGCGCCAGCTTCTCCACGCGCTCCTTCATTGCTTCACCGGCGTACGTGAAGGCCAGCGTCGCGCCTTCGCGCTTCAGCGCCTTGCCAATGCCGTACGCAATGGAGCGGTTGGACAGCAGTCCGGTCAACAGGATTTTCTTGTCTTGCAGGATGGGCATGGCGCTCCTCTTTCTCGTTCGCCGCTGGCCGCGGCCACCCGAATAGTTTCGTTTTGACTGACAACGATTGTAGGCGGATGACCTGTGGTCGGCCGGCGCGGCTGCCCGCCCCATAAAATCGCTCTATTGCCGTCTTCTCCGCCGTTCCATGTCGCTCCCCATGACCCCGAAAGAAATCGTCCACGAGCTGGACCGGCATATCGTCGGGCAGGCGGCGGCGAAGAAGGCGGTTGCCATCGCGCTGCGCAACCGCTGGCGGCGGCAGCAGGTGCCGGAGCCACTGCGGCACGAGATCACGCCGAAGAACATCCTGATGATCGGGCCGACTGGCGTTGGCAAGACCGAGATTGCACGACGGCTGGCGCGGCTGGCCAATGCGCCCTTCGTAAAAGTTGAGGCCACCAAGTTCACCGAGGTCGGCTACGTGGGTCGCGACGTCGACACCATCATCCGCGATCTCGCCGAGGTCGCGATCAAACAGACCCGTGAACAGGCGATGAAAGCGGTGCGTGACCGCGCGCTCGACGCCGCCGAGGAGCGGGTGCTTGATGCGCTGCTGCCGCCGCCGAGTGCGGTCAACTTCGACGACCTGAAGCCGACCGATAACGCAACGCGGCAGAAATTCCGCAAGATGCTGCGCGAGGGACAGTTCGACGACAAGGAAATCGAGATCGAAGTCGCCGTGGCCGCGCCGCAGATGGAAGTGATGGCGCCACCGGGCATGGAGGAAATCACGCAGCAGATCCAGGGCATGTTCTCCAACATGCAGCAGGGCCGACGCAAGATGCGCAAGATGCGTGTCGATGAGGCGATGAAGCTGCTTCAGGACGAAGAAGCGGCGAAGCTCGTCAACGAGGAAGAGCTCAAGCAGACCGCACTGGATAACGCCGAGCAGAACGGCATCGTCTTCCTCGACGAGATCGACAAGATCGCCGCCCGCCAGGACACACATGGTGCCGACGTGTCGCGCCAGGGTGTACAGCGCGACCTGTTGCCGCTGGTCGAGGGCACCACGGTCAACACCAAGTACGGTGCAATCAAGACTGATCACATCCTGTTCATCGCCAGCGGTGCCTTTCACCTGAGCAAGCCGAGCGATCTGATCCCCGAGCTGCAGGGCCGCTTTCCTATCCGCGTCGAGCTCAGCGCCCTGACCGTGCAGGATTTCGAGCGCATCCTGACCAGTACCGATGCCAGTCTGACGCAACAGTACGCCGGCCTGCTGTCCACCGAGCAGGTGACGCTGGACTTCCAGCCGGATGCCATCCGCCGCCTCGCCGAGATCGCCTGCACCGTCAACGAGCGGCAGGAGAACATCGGTGCCCGCCGCCTGCATACGGTCATGGAGCGGCTGCTGGAGGATGTGAGCTACACCGCCGATTCACTCACCGGTGAAACGGTGCACATCGATGCCGCGTTCGTCGATGACAAACTTGCGGGCATCGTCCGCGACGAAAACCTTTCGCAGTTCATCCTTTGACCAACTCAGCCCCCACCCACACCGCCACCCCCGGGGCGGTGCCTTCGCTCGCCACCGGCCCCTTCCTGCTGCGCGTCAGCCTGCCGCTGGCGATCGCCTATCTGATCAGCTACGGGTTGCGCACGGTTAACGCGGCCATCGCGCCCACGCTCACGCGCGAGTTTGGCCTCGACGCTGCCGATCTCGGCCTGCTGACGGCTGCCTACTTTTTGTCATTCGCGCTGACTCAGTTGCCGCTGGGGGGCATGCTTGACCGCTTCCGTCCGCGCCGCGTCGAAGCTGCGCTGCTGATCTCTTGCGCCACCGGTTGTGTGGTGTTCGCGACCGCAGAAGCGACGTGGGGACTGATTCTCGGGCGCGCGCTGATTGGCATTGGTGTCGCGGCCTGCCTGATGGCGGCGCTGCGAACCTTCGGCCTGTGGCTTGATGCCAGCAAGTTGCCGACAACCAACGGTCTGATGCTGGCCGTAGGCAATGCGGGGGCCATCCTGTCTACCGCGCCAGTGCTCTGGCTGTTGGGCATGATCACCTGGCGCCAACTGTTCCTCTCGGTGGCAGTGCTGACGGTAGTCGTCGCGCTCTGGCTCGCGTTTGCAGTGCCCGATCCACCGGCGGCGCCAAAGACCGCCACCAGCGGCAACCCTTCAGCGCAACCGGCCGGATGGTCTGCTGTGCTGCGCTCACCGCTGTTCTGGGCCATTGTGCCGTTGCCCTGCCTGACCAATGCCATTGGCCTTGCCGTGCAGGGCCTGTGGGCCGGGCCGTGGCTGGTCGATGTGGCGAAACTGCCAGCCAATGCCATCGGTGGCGATCTGCTGCTGATCTCGGCCGGCATGCTGGTGGCCAATATCGCGCTCGGCAACGTGATGGGGCGACTGATGCAGCGCGGTATCTCGCCGGTCATCTTCTGCTTCGTCGCCTGCTTGTTTGCCGGCATCGGTCAATGGGCCTTTCTGCACTCGTGGGGTGGTTCACCGGCGCTGGTGATGACGATCTTCGGACTAACCCATGTATCGGGGAACCTGCTGTTCGCCGCATTGTTTACGCGCTTCGGCAAATCGGTTCACGGACGCGTCTCGACGTTGATCAACTTCCTCATGTTCGGTCTTGGTTTCGCGCTGCAGTGGGGCATCGGGCTGATCGTGAACCGCTATCCCACCGGCACGCCGGGCCGCTATGAGGCGGCTGGTTACGAACAGGCCTTCCTGTGGCTGTGGGGGCTGCAGGCGCTTTGTGTGGTGTGGACACTGCTGCGTCTGCGCAACCCTGCGGTGCGCAACGAAGGGGTGGTGCAGCCGTGAACATCGCGCTCCGGATCGTTGAAATCGTCCTGCCGGTGCTGGTGATCATCGTCATGGGCTATGCCATCGGGCGGCTCTGGAACAAGCCCGACATGCGGGTGGTGAATCGCCTCAACCTCGATGTCTTTGGGCCATTTCTGGTGCTCGCAAACCTTTCCGACAAGAGCGTGGATCTGGTGTCGCTGTGGCCGCTGGTGGTGGCATCGATCGTGATCGTGATCGGCTCCGGGCTGATCGCCTGGCCGTTTGCCAAAGTCTCGCGGCAAGACCCGCGCACCTTTGTGCCGCCGATGATGTTCAACAACTGCGGCAACATGGGGTTGCCATTGGCGCTGTTCGCCTTCGGGCCGATTGGCGTCGCCGGCATGGTGGCGCTGTTCACCACATCCAACCTGCTGCATTTCACGCTCGGGGCCTTCATCGTGCATAAACACGCCGAACTGAAGCTGCTGGCAAAAAGCCCGATGGTGTGGGCCACCGTGATCGGCGCTGCGCTGGGCCTTACCGGCACGCATTTGCCCGACAGCGTGCATGCGCCGATGAAGATGATCGGCGACTGCACCATCCCGGTGATGCTGCTCTCGCTGGGCGTACGCATGCTGGACGTCAAGCGCGAGGACTTTTCCAATTCGCTGCTCGGCGCCGCCGTGTGCCCGCTCACCGGCCTGTTGATGGCAGGCATCATCGTGCAGTATCTGCCGATGAGCAAGGAGCAGATCGGGCTCGTCTATCTTTTCGGCGCGCTGCCGCCCGCCGTGCTCAACTTTCTGGTGGCCGACTACTACAAGCAGGAACCGGAGAAGGTGGCCTCAATCGTGCTCGTGGGCAATATTGCGAGCATAGTGTTCATTCCGCTAGGTTTGTTGTTTGCTTTGAAATAGAAAGACTGCGATGAACCTGCACGCTCTGCTCAACCAGCGTCAAACCGCTGGCAAGCCCATCCGCGTCGGCCTGATCGGCGCTGGCAAGTTTGGTTCGATGTATCTGTCGCAGGTGAAGCACACGCCGGGCATTCATCTGCTGGCGGTGGCCGATCTCGACCCTGCGCGTGCGAAGGCGGCGCTCCTGAATGTCGGTTGGGACGCAGCCAGGCTCGGAGCGACATCATTCCGTGACGCCCAGGCCACTGGCAACACCTTCGTCGGCAACGATGCCTTTGCAATGATCACCGCGCCAGAGCTGGATGTCATCATCGACGCCACCGGTTCACCCGCACACGGCATCGCGCATGTGCTGGCCTGCTGTGACGCGAAGAAGCACATCGTGATGGTCAACGTCGAGGCCGATGCCCTGGCCGGGCCACTGCTGGCACGCAAGGCGCGCGAGGCTGGCATCGTGTACTCGCTGGCCTACGGCGACCAGCCGGCGCTGGTGTGCGAGATGGTGGACTGGTGCCGCGCAGCGGGTTTCGAGGTGGTGGCTGCGGGCAAGGGCACCAAGTATCTGCCGCAGTATCACGAGAGCACGCCGGCGACCGTGTGGCCGCATTACGGCATCGCGCCCGAGGACGCTGCAAAAGGCGGCATGAACCCGCAGATGTTCAACAGTTTTCTCGACGGCACCAAGAGCGCCATCGAGATGACCGCGATCGCCAATGCCTGTGACCTGACGCCGCCGCGTGGCCTGCTGTTCCCTCCCTGTGGCGTCGACGACCTCGCGCATGTGATGCGGCCACGCGGCGTCGGCGGCCTGCTCGACGGTCATGGCATGGTGGAGGTGGTTTCGAGCGTGGAGCGCGACGGTCGCCCGGTGTTTCGCGATTTGCGCTGGGGCGTATATGTGGTGTTCCGCGCCGGCAGCGACGCCGGGCGCGAGTATGTGCGCCGCTGCTTCAAGGAATACGGTCTGGTGACCGACAAGACTGGCGAGTACACGGCGATGTACAAGCCCTATCACCTGATCGGGCTGGAGCTTGGCATCAGTGTGGCGAGCGCTGGTCTGCGTGGCGAACCAACGGGCGCGCCGCTGGCCTGGTGGCACGATGGCGACTTGCGTTGGCGTGCCGACGTGGTGGCCACCGCCAAGCGCGATCTGAAGCACGGCGAGGCGCTCGATGGCGAAGGCGGCTTCACGGTGTACGGCAAGATCCTGCCGGCGCGGGAATCAGTCGATACCGGTGCGCTGCCGTTGGGCCTCGCGCATGGCTGTCGGCTCAAGCGCAACGTCGGTGCGCACGAAACCGTACGCTGGGACGACATCGAATTCGACAGCGCCCATGCGCTGCAGCAGCGCGCTATCGAATTCCGGCGAGCGATGGAAACTCATCTGGCCTGACCGCAGTTTGTCCCGCCAGCATTTGGCGGATTCGTGTATTCATCTTTTTGATGAAACCCGCATCCGATTGCGGCCTTTTTTCTCATTAACTGAAAAGTCGACTTTCTGCCATTTGGAGACGATGCCCTTATGCGACGGGCTTTGACGGCAAAGGCTGTTGCCGTTGCAAATCGTTGACCGCAGCCACTTGCGCCCCGTACACTGAATTTTCCGAGCGTCGGCCCCGATGTGTGCAGTTGGCCGCCGCGACCTCACTCACATCCTGCACGGGGTACCCTGAAATGACAACAACGACAACACTGCGGCGGGCTATCCTGCTCAGCCTCTACGGCGCCGCCAGCGCCACTGGTCTCTCCTCCACCATCGCCACGGCACAAACGGCGCCCGCTGCCGAGAAAAAGGACACCACCGTCGTCGAAACGGTCACCATCGTCGGCACCCGCCGCGTCAACGCTTCGGCCACCGACACCGTGGTGCCGGTGGATTTCATTCCGATGTCGAAATCGGCCGAACAGGGCGGGCAGTTCGACCTCGCGCAGTCGCTGCAGTACATCTCGCCGTCGTTCAACTCGACGCGCCAGACCGGCGCCGATGGCGCTGACCTGGTGGACTCCGCCGCGCTGCGCGGACTCGGCTCCGACCAGACGCTGGTGCTGGTCAACGGCAAGCGCAAGCACACCACGGCGCTGGTCAACCTGTTCGGCGCCCGCAACCGCGGCAATACCGGCACCGACCTCAATACCATCCCGATGCTGGCCATCGACAGCGTGCAGGTGCTGCGCGACGGCGCGGCGGCGCAATATGGCTCCGACGCCATCGCCGGCGTGATCGACATCACGCTCAAGAAGCGCGCCGGCTGTGAGGCCGTACTCGGTTACGGCCAATATTCGGCGGGTGACGGCAAGAACTATCTCGCCTCCGCCTACTGCGGCTTCGCTACCGGCAACGGCGGCACCACCGGCATCACCGCTGAATTCCTTGACCGCGGCCGCAGCAACCGCGCCGAGCCGGGCAACCCGCGCATCATCGGCGACACCAAAACGCAAAACGCCACGCTGTACGTCAACGGCGAAGTGCCGGTCAGCGGCGCCGCCAAGCTCTACTACACCTTCGGCTACCAAACCCGCGACGCCTCCTCGGCGGCGTTCGCCCGCGGCGGTATCGGCAGTGATGACATCCCCTCGCGCAACTCGGCGGCCATGTACCCGGACGGCTTCGTGCCGTTCATCAACGGCGATATCGAAGACCGCTACATGACTGTCGGCTACAAGCGGCAGATTGGTGAATGGAACGCCGATTTCTCGCAGACCTATGGCTACAACAAGCTCAAGTACAACATCAGCAACACGCTGAACGCCTCCATCGCCAACTACGACCTGCTGCACGGCGGCGCCGGGCGCAGCCCGACCGCGTTCAACGCCGGTGGCTTCTCGTTCTCGCAGCTCACCACCAATGCCGACTTCAGCCGCTTCTTCCCCGCTGTGGCGAACGGCATGAACGTCGCCTTCGGTGCCGAGTACCGGCGCGAGAACTACCAGATCTTCGCCGGTGAACTGGGCTCCTACAACGACGCCGACGGCGTCGGCTTCGGCGGCAACGCCGGCAGCCAGGGCTTCCCGGGTTTCCAGCCGGGCGACGCCACCAGCAAGAGCCGCAACAGCGTTGCCGGCTATGTGGACGTTGAAACCGATCTCACCACCCGCCTCAAACTCGCGACCGCGCTGCGCGGCGAGCACTACAGCGACTTCGGTTCCACGCTCACCGGCAAGGTGGCAGCAAGCTTCAAGGCCAGCGATCAGGTGCTGCTGCGCGGCTCGGCGAGCACCGGCTTCCGCGCCCCATCGTTGCAGCAGGTTTACTTCTCGTCGACGTTTACCGACTTCATCAGCGGCCAGCCGCTTGATGTGGTGCTGGCGCCCAACGGCAGCGCCATCGCCAATGCCGCCGGCATCCCGAAACTGAAGGAAGAAAAGTCGAATAACTTCACGCTGGGCATGACCTGGAATCCGTCGAAAGCGCTCGCCGTCACGGCCGATCTCTACCAGATCGACATCAAGGATCGCATCGTGCTCTCCGGCCGTTTTGACGCCGACAACTACCCATCACTCGGCGCCACGCTCGCCGCGCTCGGCGTTGGCCAGGCACAGTTCTTCGTCAACTCGGTCAACACCCGCACACAGGGGCTGGACCTCACCGTCGCGCACAAGGGCGAGCTGGGTCGCGGCAAGCTGAATACCTTCCTGGCGTTCAACTACAGCAAGACCCGCGTCACCGGCGTCAAGACGCCAGCGTCACTGGCCGGCTTTGAAGATGTGCTGCTGTCTGAGCGCGAGCGCCTGTTCATTGAGCAGGGCGGCCCGCGCATGAAGGCTACGCTTGGCTTCGATCATGCACTCGGCCCGTGGGAGACCAGTCTCAAGGTCATTCACTTCGGCTCGCAGACGCTCGGCACCTTCTCGGGAACCGCTGCGGGCGTACCGAACGCGCGCTACGCGCCGAAGACCTCGGCCGATCTGGCGCTGACCTACGCATTCGACAAGAACACCAAGGTCACCATTGGCGGCAACAACATCTTCAACGTGAAGCCGAGCAAACAGGACCCGAACGAAACCGACAACGGCTTCATCTACGACAGCGTGCAGTTCGGCCTCAACGGTGCCAGCTACTTCATCCGCTTCTGGAAGAAGTTCTAGCCGTCCAAAGCAACTGGCGGTTAACGGCTTTTCGCCGAAACCGCCAGTTCAATGGGCGTGGCGCCCGATTTGACGTTGTGTCGACTTCAGCGCTTTTCCGCGCTGAGCCCCATTGAAAAAAGGATTCCAGCGTAGAGCTGATAACGGTAGTTTCGCGTGGTTCGCGCGCCGTTCAGGTTACGCCCATGACCCGATGAAACTCCTCTCCCGTCTGCCCCTCCTCGCACTCACCTGGTTTGTCATTTGCGCGCCTCTGGCGGTTCAAGGACAAGCTACGACAGCCGGCAGTGGCTACAAGACCGCCGCCGATATCCCGGTCGGTGAATTCTTCCGGTTGCCCCGCTATTCGCATATGGAAATATCGCCAGACGGCAAGCGGCTGGCTGCGGTTGTCCCGCACAAGGGCCGTGACAACCTCGCGATTATCGAGATCAGCAATTGGCAGGTGCGCCTGTTGACAGACCTCGATCACGTTGATGTGGAGAGCTTTCTCTGGCTCGACAATCAGCGAATATTTTTCAGCACGGTCGACCAAATCGCCGAGAACGGCGCACCGCAATGGTTTGCCGGTTACTTTGCGATTGACACGGAGACTGCCAACGCCCGAAATCTCAGGCTCGACGACCAATTTCCACATGTGCTTGGTGTGATGCCCGATGGCAGCGGTGATCTTATTGTGGCTCTCCGCACGCAAGTCGATGCATCGGAGAACGTATTTCGTATGAACACCCGGACCGGTCGCTCACGAAAAATGACCTTTCGCAATCCCGGCGATATCATGCGATGGGTGGTCGACAAAGCCGGTGCCGTACGCGTCGCTCTGCGAGAAAATCCGCGCGAATCGGCTGACCGCGAACGCACCTGGAGTCTCTGGTATCGCGATGATGGTGAGGCGAATTGGCGCGAGATCGAATCAGCGATGCCTGCGTCGCGTTATATCCGGCCCCTCGCGTTCGACGGTGATGCTGCACTCATTGTGGCCACACGTGCGGCCGGCAAAGGCACTGACCGGGCAGCTCTCTATCGCTACGACCTGGCAAGCAAGACGCTCGGGGAGCCTCTTTTTTCGCACCCGTGGGTTGATATCGCTGGCGGCTTGATACAGCAGCCAGGCAGCGGCCGGGTGCTTGGGGTGCGCTACAGCGATGACATGCCGCGAACGCGATGGTTTGAGGCCCAGCATCAGGCTTGGCAAGAGGCGCTTGATGTGGCACTTCCAAAAACCACCAATACGCTCTACCCGAGCCACCCCGACGCACCGTATCTGCTGGTCCTGGCCGAGTCCACGACTGACGCCGGCACCTACTACCTGTTCGACACCAAACGGCTAACGCTCGAAAGGATTTCAGCCGCGCGCGATTGGTTGCCGCCTGCTCTCATGCCGGAGCGCCGCTACGCGCCCTACACCGCGCGGGACGGACTGCGCATCCCGGCGTGGCTTACCTTGCCGCGCGGCGCTGAGGCCAAGAACTTACCGCTGATTGTGCATGTACACGGTGGTCCCTGGGTACGTGGTTACCATGGTTTGCCGTGGGGTCGTCGGCCTACGCCACTGTTTTTGGCGTCGCGCGGCTACGCAGTCCTTGAGCCCGAGCCGCGCGGGTCCGCAGGCTTCGGCGAACAGCATTACCTTCGCTCGATGAAGCAGTGGGGCCTGTCGATGCAGGACGACATCACCGATGGCGCGCTGGATCTGGTGAAGCAGGGTATCGTCAATCGGGATCGAATGTGCCTGTTCGGTGGCAGCTACGGGGGCTACGCCGCGCTGCAAGGGCTCGTGCGGGATCCGGACCTCTGGCGTTGCGGCAACGCCTATGTCGCAGTGACTGACCTTGGCCTGCTGCAGACAGTAAGCTGGTCAGACACGGCCGCATATTCGGACTATCTGGATACTGACTTCAAACGCCGCGTCGGCGATCATGAGGCGGACCGGGCACAATTCGATGCGACGTCGCCAGCCCGAAATGCCCACAAGATCAAGGCCGCAGTGATGCTGACGATGGGCGGGCGCGACCGGCGCGTGCCGCTGATCCACGGCACCCGGTTCCGCGATGCCATGGAGAAAGCGGGCAAACCCTTCGACTACAAGGTCTACAGCGACGAGACACATGGCTTCAATGCGCCCGGGAACGTGATTGACTTCTACACGCGCACCGAGCAGTTTTTCGCCAGGCACCTCGGCAAACCGTAAAGCTCCGACACCCGAAGAGACAAAGGGCCGCAGAAGCGGCCCTTTTCATTTCGGTTCGATCAGCTGTCTGATCCACCAGCGTGGCGCATCAGGATTGCATCGCTTACGGCGCCGTTGTGTCGCTGCAGAACACCGCGCCCTCCGCAACCCAGCCCAATGCAGTCATGCTGTTGTAGTTGCCCACGGTCGTGGTGTAGCGGTGGTTGCCGTCGTTGACAGCCGAGCGGTTGTTGAACGAGCGATACACCTTGTTCGGCGCATAGCTCGGGCAGACGTTGCTGGTGGGCGTGTACATCGCGAAGTCGTAGCCCTCGAACTGGAACACCGGGTTGCTGAGCGCAATGATGGCGTTGCAATCGGCGGGTTGGCCGTAGAAGTGCGAGTTCGGCCCGCCTGCGCTCGCAGGCAAATAGAAGCGGCAGATCGGCACCGAGCCCTGGGGCGATTCGACTGAAGGGAAGCCCAGGAAGGTTGCGCCGGTTCGCTGGTAGACCGCCGGGAACTGGTCGAGAAGCGCCTGCTCGTTGGGTCGGCCGCTGATGAAGTAGTGGTTCAGCGAGGGGACAAAATACTCCACCACCTGACGGTATCCGGCTTCGCGATCCCCGGTCACCTTGATGCCACGGGTACCACGCGTCGTATCCAGCGTGCCGCCGGTGCCTTCGGTCTCGACGACATTGCTGCATGCGCCGGTTGTCGGCGAGTGATAGACATTGCCGTCACCGGCTGTCACTTCGTGCGTGAACGTGATGGTGCCATTCTTTCTGACGAAGGCGCCGCCAAAATCCCAGTCGATGACTTGCCCGCCGGCAGCGCCGCCCGTGAAGTTGATCGTCTTCGTCTGCACCACGCCAACGACGCTGCCGCCGTAGCCATCCTGGCGAGCCGTCAGTAGCATCGTGCGCACTCCGCCAGTCAGCGTCTCATAGCGGAAACTCACCTTGCGCAGAGTCTCGCCCGGGAAGTTGGTGATGTAGACACCACGCGAGATGTGATCACCACCAGTGCCGAATGGACAGTCGTAGAACGACTGCGTCGCCGCGCGACCTCGCACCTCGTAGCCCATGTGATCGCGGCGCGCACTGCTTAGTGGCGCCGAAGCATCTTCAGTTTCCGTGACGTTGCTGCAGGACACATCAGGACCGGTGTCATAGAAGACGGTGCCAGGACCGGTGGCCGTCATGGCAAAGGTAATACGGCTGCCGACCGGAACCGGCATGTCGCCGAATTCATACGTGACATCGGTGCCGACGGTAGTGCCCAGATTGACCGATGCGGTGTACGGCTCACCAATCACTGTGCCGACGAAAGTGCTGAGTCGGGCGGTCATGGTGATCTTGTACGCGCCCGCGACGCCACCGACATGGCGCAATTTGATTGAACGCAGGCTTTGACCCGGGTAGTTCGAGACATACAAACCACGGTCGATGCGGTCGCCGCCCACTGAGGTACCCGATGAAAATGCGCAGCTGGCGAGCAGTTCGGCCCGCGCCGGAAGCGCTGCCAGTACGCCTGCAAAAACGCTGGCGACAGCAAGCCCGCGCAACATCCCGTTTGATGTGCTCATATTGAAATTTCCAGACCAAGTTGAGGGGTATCTGGACAGACGTCGCCGGGTGCATCGGTACGACAGACGAGATTGATCGTGATCAACACTGCCTGATTTGTCTGGCAAATCGGCATTGCAGGCAAACTGTCTTCCTGAATGATCTCCGTCCTCGGCGCAGCCGGACAACGTTGCCTGACGTCAAGGTCGCAGGCCAGCCGTCCGGCTACTCCTGAATTCGGCCCAATTCGTTGTGGACTGGCGCAGTCGCACCACCTTCCGATTTGTCCGGAAGATGTCTTCGCTGCCGCGCTGGCGTGGCGTGGCGTCCAGCCTGCCGCGAGTCGTCTGCAACCGTCAATCCGCGCGTCATGAACGAGAGTCGGCCCTTGCTGCCGCTCCTCACGTAGTCGGCCAAAATGGGCTGCTGCGCGGCTTCCGGTGCAACAGCGCCATCGGTGTGCAACCAGCGATAGACCAGATCGAACAGCCGCTCCAGCGCAATCTGATGCGTGGCACCGGTCTCGGCATAGAGCCAGTCGGCGAGCGCCATGAAGCGTGAAAAAGCGCTGGTCGGCGCTTCCTGCAGGATCAGTGGCAGCGTGTTTGTGAAGCGCCCGGAATTGCCGATCAGGTCCCAGAAGCGTGCAAAGCGGTTCACGCGTTGTACGTCAGCGAACGAGAGTTCATTGTTCGACAGTATGTTGTACGGTGGCTCCGGGTTGTAGCGCATCGCAAACGCTTCGGTGTGGCGGATGATTGGCGTACCGCGCAGGCGCTTCAGCACGCCTACCTGAATCTCGTGTGGCCCGAGGCGCGCGAGGGTATCGAAGCCTTCGCCAAAACTCGCGAGCGACTCGCCCGGCAGGCCCGCGATGAGGTCCACGTGCATATGCGCATGCGTATTCGCATGCAGCCAGCGCAGGTTGTCTTTCGCCTTTTCGTTGTTCTGCTTGCGTGAGATGTGACCCTGCACTGTCGGGTTCCACGTCTGGATGCCAATCTCGAATTGCAGAGTGCCTGCCGGGAACCGGGCGATGGTGTCTTTCAGTTTGTCGGGCAGATGGTCTGGCACCAGCTCAAAGTGCGCAAAGCAGGGGTCGTCCGGTTTCGCCTCGATGCGTTCGAGGAAAAATTCGAGAATCGCCTGCGAAGTTTTGACATTCAGATTGAATGTGCGGTCAACGAATTTGAAGGTGCGTGCGCCACGGTCGTAGAGCTTCGCCATCTCGGCAAGAAAGCGCTGCGTATCGAATGGCAGCGCTGTCTTGTCCAGCGCGGAGAGACAGAACTCGCACTTGAACGGGCAACCGCGTGAGGCCTCGACATATAGGTGACGACGCGCGATATCTTCGTCGGCGTAATGCTCATAAGGCAGTTTCAGGTCGTCGAGTTCGAACTCTTCACCCACGTGCACTTTCATCAACGGTCGTGGCCCGCACAACAGTGCGCGGGCGAGCTTGTTGAAGGTGACATCGCCCTGCCCCGTCACCACGTAGTCGGCAAGCGCGAAAATGCGTTGCTGCGCGGTTTCGAAACTGACCTCAGGCCCGCCGATCACCACCTTGATCTCGGGCGCGACCGCTTTCAGCATCGCAATCAGCTTGGTGGTTTCTTCGACGTTCCAGATGTAGACGCCAAAGCCGATCACTTTGGGCGAAAACGCCAGCAACTGTTCGACCAGCGTTTCCGTCTTGCTGCCGATGACGAACTCGACGATCTTCGTTTCAGCACGCAGCTCGTCGTCGAGATTGGCAAACAGGTAGCGCAGCCCGAGCGAGGCGTGGGGGTAGCGGGCGTTGAGGGTAGAGAGGATCAGTTGCGGCACCGCGCGATTTTAGGCGGCCCGGATCGTGCGCGAGGCGAGCACGTCACCTGCCACCGTTCACTGGGGCGCGCCGCAGTGCTCCGTCATGTAGCCGATGACTTTCTTCGCCGTGCTGCGGGGCGACCTGAAACTGATGCCGTTGGCCGCGGCCTGGGCCGACAGGCCGAGCTGGAGTCGCACGATGAACAAACCGTCGACCAGTGGATTGATCACGCCATCGCCGTCCACGTCATAGCAATTCTCGGGCGGTGGCGGCGTGCCACCCTGCCCCTTGAGAATCACGACCATCGAATCCTGGGCACTATCTGCTGTCGCACAGTAGAAAGACGCCGAGGTCTCGGCCGGACCGCCCGTGCGCCCGGGCTTGTACTCAATTACCAGCTCGCCCGCCTGGCCCGGAGCGACGCTCAGGAAACTGGTCAGCAATTTGAAATCAACGGAGAAAGGCACTTCGCACACCGGGTGGATACCGTTGAAGTTGATGGCCTGGGCATTGCTGGCAGGCGCGTACACCACCACGTTCGCCAGACCCGATGTCTTGAGCGGTAAGGTCCCGAAGTCGAGCACCGTTGGTGCAAACGCATATTGCGCCGGTAGTGCGCCCTGCTCAAGCGTGAGCACGGCTGCGGACACTGACGCGGTGTCGTCCGCGCACTGATCGACCATCTGCAGCGTCCATGTGCCATTGAGTTGCGCTGCCGTATTCAACGCGGAGAACGCAGCGAGAAAATTGGTGGGCGCGGGTCGGTAGCTTGCGCCGCCACCTCCCACGGGTGTCGTCGCGTACGTCCCCGGAGCGATGACGCCGCCATTCGCAGCGCTGGCCGCGGCCCAGATGTTGTTGGTGCTGATCGCCGGATCAACAAACACATAGGTACCGGAAACGGCAGAGCGGGTTCCAGTGCCAGTTGTCGCGGTCGCGCCGATACGCCCGAACAGCGGGAAATTGACACCTGTCGGCGAAATCAGCTTGGCTGTCAGATCGCCAGCCCATGGATGCGCTCCCGCGAACGTCACGCTGACCCGTATGTCGGTCAGAGCGTTCGAGGCCATTGCGCTTACGGCAAAGGTAACGTTGAGTGGTGCACCGGGCGATGAAGAACACGGCAGGTTGCCGCCGTCGGGGATGAGACCTACGCCGCTACCGGCAAACGTTGCTGCGGTTGCGGTCACGGCCGCCAGCACTGCAATGACAATCAGGGCAAACGCTCGTACGCAGCGTCGCCTTACGCCCGACAGCCGATTCATCCTGTCCTCCCCGACTACTGATGGCGATGCTACACCTCGCCTGGGCAAGAATTCGGACACTCGGTCGCGCGCACCGGGCAGTTCAGGCCAGTCGCACCTTCAGAATGCGGAAAAAGGTCGCCACCCGAGAGGACCTTGAGCAAGAAAGGCGGATGGCGACTTTGTTCAGCACCGGTGCGCGACCGCACAGGCGGTTGCGCGCACCTGCGGATGGTTACTTCTTGTTGCCGTCGTGCTTCTGGCGATAGATGCGGCGGCTTTGCTTGTTCTGCTCTTTCTGGATCGCCTGGCGCTCAGCGCGAGTCACCTTGCCGTCGGCCTTGGCAGCGGCCTCCATACCCTGCACCTTGGCCTGGCCCGCCTTCATGCGTGCAGCTTCACGCTTTGACAGTGCGCCGCTGGCTTCGCCGTTGGCAATGCGTGCGCTCTGGTTAGCCTGACGCTGGTCAGCTACCGGCGTGGATTGCGCGAACGCGGCGGTGGCTGCAAAGCCGATGCAGGCTGCGACAGCGGTGGTAATGATGTGTTTGGCGAATTTCATGGTGCTTTCCTGGATGTGTGGTGAAGAAAGTTGCAGCGACATGCTGGTATCGGAATGGACGCAGTCAAATGTGAGGTTGGCGACAGGGTGCCTGTAAGCGTTTGTAACGAACATCTGAATGCAGTAACGAACGTTTCATTGCGATGAAGCGTTCGTGTCGCGACCGGGTCCGGGCATCGCATGACAATGCGACCCGTTGATGGCGAGCGGCGGACTAAACTGGTCGTCTCATGGATCAGGTGCTGCTTGTCGAAGACGACGTTCCCACCCGCGAATGGCTGGCAGAGGTGCTGTCGGCCGGTGGTGAGCCACAGCTCGCTCACGCCTGTGGCAGCGTGCGTGAGGCGCTGAACTGGTTGCGCAGCGGCAAGCCCGCGGACATCGTGCTCACCGATCTGGGTTTGCCCGATGGCAGCGGTCTTGATGTCATCCGCGAGGCCGTGCGCCAGCCGGGGCGAGAGGTGCTGGTGCTGTCGATCTTCGGCGACGAGACCAATGTGCTGGCCGCGATCGACGCCGGCGCAGGCGGCTACCTGCTGAAGGACGGCAGCCTTGATTCCATTCGCGAACATCTGCAATGCCTGCGCAGTGGCGGTTCGCCGCTGTCACCGCGTATCGCCCGCACCCTGATTCGGCGCGCCCGCGCCGTCCCACCCACGAGCAGCGTCGCGCCCACGGGCGAAGGCCCGGAGCTGCTTTCTGAACGTGAGCGCGAAGTGCTCACCGGTATCGGCAAGGGCTTCAGCTATGCCGAGGTGGCCGATGCACTCAAGATCACCACCAACACGGTGCGCACTCATGTGCGGCGCATCTATGAAAAGCTGTCAGTAAACTCGCGGGTGGAAGCACTCTACGAATACAACCGGCGCATGACCGAGCAGGGCCGGCCCACCATCCGTTGACATCTTCGCCTGCCCCCGACCGCGTGACTGGCCGCCGCCGTGTGCTGCTGGCACTTGCTGCCTGTCTGCTGGTAGCCCTGATCATCATCATCGCCTCGCGTCTGCACCGTGGCCTCGAAGTGTCCGCTTCCGCTGCGGTGTCGGTCGTCACGGCCGAGGTGCTTGAGGCCGGAGCCGCGCGCCCGGAGATGCCGCCGCCCACGGGTTCATGGCACTCAATCACACTTCCCGACAACTGGGATGGACGCCGACCAGACTATCGCGGTTATGTCTGGTATCGATTCGCGTTGCCTCCCTCGGCACGACAGTGGCAACGACCGGCGGTCTATTTGCCAGCGGCTGGCATGAACGCCGAGCTTTGGCTCAATGGCGAGCGTGTCGGCGGCGCCGGGCATATGAGCATGCCAGTGTCGCGTCATTTCTACACACCGCAACTGATCGAGTTGCCACGTTCTGCGATGGCAGGTGCCGGAGATGGCCAACTGCTGGTGCTGCTCGCCGGATACCCTGGTTATCGCAGCGGCCTGGCGCCAGTATGGCTGGGTGAGCACGACGATCTGTACGACGCCTTCCGGATGCGTCGCTTCTGGCAGACCGAAGGCAATGCGGCCACCATTATCGTCAACATCACGATTGCGGTGTTCGTGCTGGTGATCGGTTGGCGTGACCGGGAGCACAGGGCTTACGTCTGGTTCGGTGCGGCCGCGCTGGTGTGGGCGCTGCGCAACCTCAACTACTGGGTGACCAACCCCGCGATTCCCGATCTGCTGTTCGCCGAGCTTTGCGTCAGCGGCGCGGCCTGGTTCACGGCACTGTTTGCGATCTTCGCGCTGCGCTTCGCGGAGGCCAATCAGCCCGGCTACCGGGGGCCGCGCTGGCTACCCAAGACTGCACTCGTCTACGCAGTGGTGGCAACCCTCTACTTTGTATCCGCTGCCGACTACGGCCGCGCCAACGCAGGCTTTGCAGCGCTTGCGGCGGTCGGCGTTGCGCTCACGGCCTGGAGCATGTTGCGGCTGGTGCTGCTCGCCATTGCGCGACCGTCGGCCGACATGGCAGCGGTTGCCTGCGGTGCCTTGATCTACCTCGTGTTTTTGCTCAACGACTACGAGATCGGCACCAACAGCAGCAGTCTGGGCGAGATCTTCCTCCGTCAGTACGCGTCGTTGCCGCTGTTCTTTGCCATCACGGCAACCTTCGCGCAGCGCTACATGCGCTCGCTGCAGCGCACCCGTGACCTCGCCGCGTCGCTGCAATCGCAAGTGGACGCGCAGCGTCTGCAACTTGAGCGCAGCTTCGAGCAACTGCGCGAGGCTGAGCGGGAGCAGGCGCGTACCCAGGAGCGCGCCCGCGTGATGGGGGATCTGCACGATGGCCTCGGCATGCATCTCGCGACCGCACTGCGGCAGGCGCGCGCGCAGGATGCGCCTCGGGATGTGCTGGCCAGCACCCTGCAGGATTGCATGGACGAATTGCGCGTTGCCGTCGATTCCCTTGACGAGCACGAGCGGGATCCGCTGGCTTTGCTCGGTTCCCTGCGCTTTCGCATGGCACCCCGCTTCGAAGCGCTCGGCGTGCGGCTGGACTGGAAAGTCGCTGATGACCTTCGTGAACTGCCGGTGCTTGACCCGTCCTCGGCGCTGCATCTGCTGCGCCTTGTGCAGGAGGCGCTGGGCAATGCGCTTAAGCACAGCGGCGCATCGGTGGTTACCATGTCGCTCGGCCCAACCGCTGACGGCACCCTCATCCAGATTGCTGACAACGGCTCCGGTTTTGACCCGTCAACGGTACGGCACGGGCGCGGCATGGGGACGCTGCAAAGCCGTGCCCGACGGATCGGAGCGGAACTCACATGGCAGCGCGCGCCGTCGGCCATGACGCTATCCCTGCTGCTGCCGCGCGCAAAGCCGGCAAGCTGAGGAGTCACAGGCACGCAGGCGCAAAGCCGGGGCCTTGAAAACGAGACAGGCAGCGACGGCACCGCTACGCCGACGATAATCATGGCTGACGCCCAGATCACCGAACTTCATGTCGTTCAACTACACCCGCCCGTACCCCGGTGGCCGTTCGCCGCTGATGACCCGCAACGCCGTCGCAACGACGCATCCGCTGGCTGCACAGGCAGGCCTGCAGATGCTGCGGGCGGGGGGCAATGCCATCGACGCCATCATCGCCACCGCTGCAGTGCTCACCGTGGTGGAGCCTTGCAGCAACGGCCTCGGCAGTGATCTCTTTGCGCTGATCTGGAGCCCGCAGGACAAGGCTTTGCATGGCCTCAACTCGTCGGGCCGATCGCCGCAGGCATGGACGCCAGACACGTTCAAGGGCATGGACAGCGTGCCGATGCGCGGCTGGATGAGCGTGTCCGTCCCCGGCGCCATTGCCGGTTGGGTGGCGCTGTCGAAGCGTTACGGCAAGCTGCCGTTCGCCGATCTGCTCGCCCCCGCCATCGATATCGCCGAGCGCGGCTACATGGTCACGCCGATCATCGCCAGCCAGTGGGCGCGCGCCGTGCCGATCCTGCAGATCCAGCCCGGTTATGCCGAGCACTTCATGCCACATGGTCGCGCACCGCTGCCGGGCGAACTGTTCCGCAACCCGGCGCAGGCGGAATCGCTGCGGCTGATCGCCGAGAGCGAGGGCGAGTCTTTCTATCGTGGCCAACTCGCCGCGCGCATCGTCGCTCATGCCAAGGCGCATGGTGGCTTGATGACGGGGATCGACCTCGCAGCCCATGTGGCTGACTGGGTGGAGCCGATCCGCATGGGCTATCGTGGCTACGAAGTTGCCGAAATCCCGCCGAATGGCCAGGGTATCGCAGCACTGATGGCACTGGGCATGCTGGACGATTTCGACCTCAAGGCACTCGGCCCGAATCACCCCGACTATTGGCATCTTTCGATTGAAGCGATGAAGCTCGCCTTCCGCGACGTGCACGCGCAGGTGGCCGACCCGGAGTACATGAACGTCTCCGCCAGCGCGATGCTTGATCGCGACTTCCTGAAGAGCCGCGCGAAGCTGATCGACCTGAAGCGCGCGCAGGATTTCTCGCCGAGCGCCGAGCTGCGCGGCGGCACCGTTTACCTCAACGCGGCCGACGAGAGCGGTCTGATGGTGTCGCTGATCCAGTCGAACTACTACGGCTTCGGCTCCGGCGTCGTCGTGGACGGCATCTCGCTGCAGAACCGCGCCTACGGCTTCACGCTGGACCCAGCACACCCGAACTGCGTCGCCGGTGGCAAGCGGCCGTTCCACACCATCATCCCCGGCTTCATCCTGAAGGATGGCCAGCCGGTGGGGCCATTCGGCGTGATGGGCGGCCACATGCAGCCGCAAGGGCATATGCAGACGGCGATCCGCATGATCGACTTCGGCGAGAACCCGCAGGCCGCGCTCGACGGGCCGCGCTTCCGAGTCGAGCAGGGCCTGGAAGTGGACCTTGAGCCGTGGACGCCCGCTGACGTTCGCGCCGAGCTCGCCGCGCGCGGCCACAAGCTGAAAGAGAACAAGGACAGCTACATGGATTTCGGCTCCGGCCAGATCATCTGGAAAACGGCCGACGGTTACATCACCGGCAGCGACCCGCGCCGCGACGGTTGTGCGGTGGGGTTCTGACCGGTTTCCGAAAAGCCCACTTCTGTCCCACCCGCGAAATCAGTAGCGCAGCGTGACTCGCCGCGCTACAAAACAAACCTAAGCGGCCCAGTTCTCCACCGCCAGACCTTCAACCCGGCGAAATTCGCGCTCGTTGTTGGTCACCAGTACCCAGCCCTCCGCACGAGCATGGGCGGCGATCCACAGATCGTTGTTGCCGATTGGCTGCCCGGCCCGCTCCAGCGCGACGCGAATCTCGCCATAGTGCCGGCCGGCTGCCTCAGTGAGTGGCATCACCTGAATCAGCGTCACCAGCTGATGGAGTGCGTCGAGTGATCGCGTTCGGATCTGGCTCTTTTCTGCGCCGTGCTGAAGTTCGCCGAATGTAATGACCGACATTGCGAGCGCATCAGCCGCATGCGCTGCGAAGCGCGCTCGAACATTCGGGGGATTGTGCTTCGCGATGTAAATGCAGATATTGGTGTCCAGCAGGTAGCGAACACCCATCTACAGCCCCTCGCGCGTCTGCGGCGGCGTATCCGCGCGCCCATCGGCCATGAAGTCGTCTGGGAACTCAGCCAGCGCATCGAATATCACGGCCCCAGTAGCGGGCCGTTCGCGCAAGATGATGTCGTCGCCTTTTCGGAAAATCTCAACGCGATCCGACTTGAACCGGAATTCCTTCGGCAAACGCACCGCCTGACTGTTGCCAGACTGGAAGATGCGAGCGATGGTCATGGCGGCCTCCGAGCAAGGATATACGTCAAGTATATACGTCGTGCTGCGCCGAACACACGCCCCAATGTCCTGCTTCGCCACGTTCCTCGCTACGATTGCGGCTCATCGGCAGATCGCCATCTTTACAGACACGCATACAGTCAAACCGCATGAGTCAACTTCAGGTAACCACTCGCATCCATGACCCGGCAAGCGTGGACGCCGCCATCGAGAGCCGCTTCTCGGCGCGCGCCTTTCTGCCCACGCCGGTGCCGCGCGAGACGATTGCCGACATCCTGCGCGTGGCAGCCCGCGCGCCCAGCGGCACCAACACGCAGCCGTGGCACGTCTATGTCGTCCAGGGCGAGCCGCGCCAGCGCATCGAGCGTGAAGTGTGCGCTGCACACGACGCCATCCGCGCCAACCCGGCGCTGGCGGGCGACTTCCGCGAAAGCTACGACTATTACCCCGAGCAATGGGTGTCGCCCTACATCGATCGTCGGCGCGAAAACGGCTGGGGGCTTTATGGGCTGCTTGGCATCACCAAGGGCGACAAGGATGCGATGCACGCGCAGCACCAGCGCAATTTCAAGTTCTTCGATGCGCCGGTCGGACTGTTCTTCACCATTGATCGCGTGATGGGCCGCGGCAGCCTGGTCGATTGCGGCATGTTCATCCAGAACGTGATGGTCGCCGCCCGCGCCCGCAGTTTGCACACCTGCCCGCAGGCGGCGTGGAACGGCTTCGCGAAGATCATCGCACCAATCATCGGCATGGGCGAGGGCGAGCTGATGGTGTGCGGCATGTCGCTCGGTCATGCCGATGAAAGCGCGAAGGTGAACACCTTTCACACGCCACGGGTGGCGGCCGAGGATTTCACCCGCTGGGTAGGCTGACCAACCGCTACCTATGTAGGCTGGGTCATGACCCAGCCCGATAGAACTCCCGTGCTCGCAGTCAATCCTGCCCGCCTAGCCGTTTCACCCGGTTGCACCAAACACCACCTCTTCCGCCGCTGCAACAGCGTTGCGTCGCCCCGGATACTGCAGCCACTTCATCGTGACGTTGAGATCGCGCACGATGGTCGCCGCGTCGATCCTGGTGCCATTGCCGAGATCGAGGTCTGACGTGGTGTGCGCGTCCTTTACCAGCGTGAGGTCGTAGCCGCGCTCCAGTGCGCCGTACGCCGTGGCGCGGATGCACCAGTTGCTCTGCGCGCCCGCCAGCACGATATGCGACACGCCCGCCTGCGCGAGCAATTCGTCAGTGTTGGTCTGTTCGAACGACGAGTTGAACTGCTTGTACACGCGCGCCTCGCCCGCTGCCGGCACCAGCGCGGGCACCCACTGCCAGGCATCGCTGTCGCGCTTCAGCTCATCGCTCTCATGCTGCACCCAGATCACCGGCACTTGCGCGGCACGGGCGCGCTCCACCGTGCGCGCCACGTTGGCGATGGTCTGCGCGGCGTTCGCGCATTCCTGCATCACACCCGCCTGCACGTCCACGACCATCAGGGCCATCTTGTCACCACTTCTTACTGTCGCCATGGGTCCTCAATCGTTCTGCAACTCAGCTTGTCGGCGGCGAATGCTGGCAGCGGATGGCGATGGCGTCAACCACAACGAGCTCCGATTCAACTCAGACTCAGACTGCAGCGCGCACCGGCGCTGCGTATATCGGGTCGATGTAAGTTCCGCCGGCGAAAAGGAACTCGTGGTTGCCCACTTTGCGAAAACCAAAGCGCTCATAGAACTGCACCGCCCGCACATTACGGTCATACACGTCGAGCCAGAGCGTTGCAGCGCGCTGTCGGGCAGCTTCTGCGTGCACCTCAGCCAGCAACCTCGCGCCCAGCCCCTTGCCGATGCAAGCCTCGTCGAGATAGAGCCGCCACAGATTGATCGGTAGCGGGCCAGTCACACAGCGCGGCGGTTCCTTCTGCCGGACCACTGCATAGCCCGCGAGCATCGCGCCCTCTTCGGCAAGCAGCGTGGTGCACGCCGGGTCGCGCAGCACGTCGGCAACGGCAGTTACGCTGAAATACTCAGCGACGTAGTCCGCGATGTCCTTTGCGTTGTCGAGGTCGCAATACGTCGCAGTGAACGTCTGCGCGGCGAAACGCGCCAGATGCTCGGCGTCGGCGGGCGTGCCGTAGCGAATCTGCGTAGCCGTCTTCATATTTCGGTCTCGCGTGCGTTACGCCGAAGTACTGGTAGGGTGGGCAACTTGTTGCCCACGCGTCAATCGAAGGACTCCGGTGCGCCATCGTCGTTCACGAGTGGGCACGAGGTGCCCGCCCTACGACGTTACGACTCTTCAAAGTAGTCAGAATCGATTCTTTTCACCACTTAGGCGGCCGCATGCGCGACACCAACGTCAAAGTCAATCATCAGCTCTGCCAGTTGCTTGCCATCGATCAAGACGACTTTGGCGTCGATCCGACTGGCATATTCAGCTGCCTCGGCTGTGTAAGTAGACGAGGTGATAAACACGCCCTTTTTCGCCCGTTGCCCTTGCAGCGCGCCGACGAACTTTTGGATTTCCGGACGTCCAACGCTGCCCTGCCATCGCTTCGCTTGAATGAAGATCGTATCGAGGCCAAGGCGATCTTCCTTGATGATTCCGTCGATCCCGCCGTCACCAGTCTGGCCTATCCGCTCGCCTGCGTCACGCCGTGAACCGCCATATCCCATCTTCACGAGGAGCTCAACAACCAGTTGCTCAAAGAACGTGGGTGAACAACCAAGAATTCGCGTTAGCAATTCAATCGCGAGTTGTTCGCGAAGACCTTGATACGCAAGTTCTATAGCTTCCTCCGGTGTGGTCTGACGGACAGGTATCTCTAGTTGGGCCGTACTGCCTTCCGTCCTCGAAGCGTCTCGAAACTCAATGAACTCTGGGAAACGCTCCAGAAACTTTACGTCCAACTTCACAGGATTGGACGCCAACGTACTTCGTCCTCGATCTGTAATTCTGAAGATCCCGCGCTTTGTTGATTCAAGCAGGCCGGCCTTCTTCAAGTAGGTCCGGGCCCATCCGACGCGATTCTTGAATACTCCCTGCTGCCCCGAAGGAAGCAGCGCTGCACGCTCAGAGGGCGTCAATTCAAAATAACCAGCAATGTGGTCCTCGGCCTCACGCAGCGTATGGTCAGCTCCATCGGCAAGGAACTGGAGAAAAGGAAGCATGCAGGTCTGGTAGTCAGGTATGGCCATACTCGTTTGAACACACAACGCGAGGACGAAATCATTCTGCATACGCATGTGGCAACTGGCAAGCTGATCGGTCTAGGGTGCCGGCGCGAGGCCCCTACAATCTCCCCCATGACAACCCCTCTCCAACCGCGGCTGGCTTTGATCGCAGCGGTGGCGCGCAATGGCGTGATCGGCCGTGATGGCACTTTGCCCTGGCGTCTTTCTGCTGATCTCAAACACTTCAAGGCGCTGACCACTGGCAAGCGCATCGTGATGGGGCGCCGCACGTGGGAGTCACTCCCGAAGCAGTTGCCGAACCGCGAGCATGTGGTGGTGTCGTCGCGGGCGCTCACGCTGCCGGCGGATGTCACGCAGGTGCGCACGCTTACCGAGGCACTGGCGCTGCCCGCGCCTGCGGAGCAACCGGTGCTGGTGATTGGTGGCTACGCGATGTATGCCGAGGCGCTGGCGCTGGCGGACGATTTGTTTCTGACCGAGATTGATGCCGATGTGCCGGGCGACACGCACTTTCCTGCGTGGGACCGCGCGCAGTTCCGTGAAGTGTCGCGCGATGTGCAAAGCGGGCCGTTGGCCGCTGATGCGGCGCCGGTGCAGTACGCATTTGTGCACTACGAGCGGCTGCGATGAGCGGCGGCGCTGACCCCACGCCGCGCAACGCCGATGACCACGCGGCGCGGCGCGCAGCGTTTCGCGCCGGGGCGCTGGAGTGCGGACAGTTGCTGCCGTCCTACATGCCGTTCGGTCTGGTGTGCGGCGTGGCGGCCGTGCAGGCGGGCCTCGGCGAATGGGGTGCGGTAGCGCTGGCGGCGTTTGCCTTCGCCGGCTCGTCGCAGGCGGTGCTGACGCAGTTTCTCTCCAGCGGCGCGCCGCTGTTGATCGCGGTGGCATCCGGTCTGGTGGTGAACCTGCGCATGGCCGTTTACAGCGCCGCCATCGCGCCGCGCATTGCTGGCGCCACACGCAAGGAGCGGCTGCTGTGGGCGGCGTTTCTGGTGGATCAGACCTTCATCTCGAACGAAGCACGGCACCAGCGCGGCGAGCACAACGAGCACGCTTTTGCCTTCTATCTGGGCTGCGCGGCGGTGCTGTGGCCGTGGTGGATTTTGATGAACGTGGTCGGCGCGTTTGCCGGGGCCAAGCTGCCCGCCTCGTGGCAACTGGACTTCACCATTCCGCTTTCATTCGTGGCGCTGGTGGTGCCACTGTTGAAATCGAGGCCGCAGGTGGTGGCGGCGCTGGCGGGCGGCGCCGCGGGCGTGGTGCTCTACGCGCTGCCGCTGAAGCTGGGCCTGATTGTGGCCTGCGCGGTGGGCACCACCGTGGGCCTCGCGGTGGATGCGCTCCTCGCGCGCCGTGCGCAGGCGGGAGCGGCGCCATGAACTGGGGCAGTTTTGGCACACCGAGCGGCTGGCTGGCGATTGCACTGCTGGCGGTGGGCACGTTTGCGATCCGCTATTCGTTCATCGGCCTGCTGGCTGGCAAGAAGCTGCCGCCGCGCTTTGAGCGGGCGCTGCAACTGGCTGTGCCAGCGATCTTTGCGGCGCTGGTGCTGCCGCTGATCCTGCTCAACGGCGGCGCGTTTGACCTGCACGCTCGCTGGCCGCACGTGGTGGCGGCCATCCTCACCGGCATCTACGCCTGGTGGCGCGGCGGCATGCTGGTGCCGCTGATCGTCGGCATGGGGTCGCTGCACGCGATTTTGTGGCTGGCGGGTTAGCGGCTTTTCGTTGAAAGCCGCATCCGCGCTGGGCTAATCACCGTAAATGATGCTTTGTCGACTTTTGGTCGAATCATGCATTGAGCCCAGCGCTGACGCCATTTGACGCTCAAGCTGATGCTGTTTTGCCCGCGTGTTTGGCGAGAAACGCCAGCACTTTCTGCGTGATCTGCGGCAGCGGGCCGAAGTCGTGGCCCATGCCGATGATGGTGACGATTTCGCTGCCCGGGATTCGCCGCGCGGTTTCCTCGCCGTTTTGCACCGGCACCAGCGGGTCGTCGCGACCGTGGATCACCAGCGTGGGCGCCTTGATGGCGCGCACTTCATCCGTGCGGTCGCCGGAGGCGACGATGGCGGCGAGCTGCTTGATCATGCCCGCCGGATAGTAGGCGCGGTCATAAGCGGCGCCGATGCGCTCTCGCAGCTCGGGCAGCGGCGTCGGGTATTTCGGGCTGCCGATCACCCGCATCACCTTGGCCAGATGCTCGACGACCACATCGCGCTCGCGGCTGCGCGGGCGGGCGATGAAGGCGAACGAGGCCTTGGACGTTGCCTTGGGCAGATGCCGCGCGCCAGTGGTGCTCATGATGCTGACCAGCGACTGCACGCGATCGGGGTATCGGCTGGCCAGCCCCTGCGCAATCATGCCGCCCATCGAGACACCGACAACGTGGCAGCGCGTCACGCCCAGCGCATCGAGCACGCCAGCGGTGTCGTCGACCATGTGCCGCAGCGTGTAGGCGGTGCGGATGTTCACACCGAGACGGTATTTGATGGTCATCAGCGCCAGATTCGGCGCCTTGCCCGGTGTGTGCGACGACAGGCCGATATCGCGGTTGTCAAAGCGGATCACGCGGTAGCCAGCGCCGGTCAGCGCGCTCACCAGCGCCTCCGGCCAAGCAATCAGCTGCATACCCAGGCCCATGATCAGCAACACGCTGGCGGGCTCGACGCCCTCGCGCAGCGTAGCGGGCGCAGGCTCGTCAATCTCGACCTCGAATTCGAGGCCATTGGCAGCGACGCGCATCGTGGACTAGCCGTAAAGGAAGCGTGCCCCGAGCGGCGGCACGAAGGGCGCCCACTCGCCATGCTTCTGCGCCAGCCGGTCGGCAATGGCGTACCACGCAGCCGGGTTGGCGCCAATGCCGAGGTGGCTGGCGAACACTTCGATGTTCTCGATGCCGTGCGGATGATCGTGCGGCTGCTTCTGGATGCTGGCCGGCCACGCCACCACGCCATCAGTTTTGGAATAGAGGCTGGTGAAAGGCACCGGCGGCGGCGCGGTGAGCTTGTGCAGCATCAGTTCGTCAGGCAGCGTTTCGCCGGAGAGCATCGAGTACACACGCCAGGCGTTGGTGGCGCGCGGGCTCTGGGCAAACGGGGTGCCGAGCGTGATCACGTTGCGTACCGCGTGCGGCACCTCCTTCGCGATCTCGCGTGCGTAGACACCGCCGAGGCTCCAGCCAATCAGCGACACCGGCTCGCCATAGTCACGATGCACGGCCACGAGCTGCTCACGCATGCGCTCAAGCACGCCTTTGCGCGGGCCGCGATTGACGCCTTGATACCAGCCGTGCACTTCGTAGCCAAGGTCTTTCAGAAAGCCGCGCAGCGGGCCAGTGGAACCGTCACCCGCAGCGAGGCCGGGGTAGACGATGACGTGGTGCGGTGTGTCGTGCGTGGGCCGCGGCCACATGCCAGCCATGCGCAGCATCGGCCAGGCGGCAAGTGCGGCGCCCCACTCCCACGGTGCGCGCGCCTCCATTGCCATCAGGAAGGGATTGGGCGCTCTCTCGCGGTTGTCGTGGCTCGGGTGCTGGGTCAATGTGTTCTCCTGCTCGACGCCGCCAACGCGACAGCGACGGGCGCATAGCGCGAATCAGTTTAGCGGCGGGTGCTGGAGTGTTTGCTCGACCGGCCTGTTGCGTCAGTTGCAGCAGCCGTTTTGGTTGCTGGCTCTTTCACCGCGGGCTTCTTGGCAGCGGGCTTCTTGGCAGCGAGCTTCTTCGCAGCAGGTTTCTTCGCCGCCGGTTTCTTGCTTGCTGCCGTCGTGGCTGCCCGCTTGGCGGCGGACTTTTTCACGGCCTTCACTGCGGCGGCTGCGTCTGCCGCCTCGCTACGAGCGGCCTCGCCGGCACGTTCGCGGTCGATCTCGGCGCGCACCGTCGCCAGTGCGACCAACTCGTCGAAACCACCCTCGATCGCGGTGCCGAGATCGTTGAGGTCGGGCATCGCTTCACGACAGGCGATCAGCCCAAAGTCGATGCGGCCACAGTAAGTCTGCACGGTGATGTTGAGCGCCATGCCATGCACCACGATGGAGACCGGAAAGAAGGTCTTCATCTGCGCGCCGGCGAGATACAGCGGCACCTGCGGGCCGGGCACGTTGCTGATGACCACATTAGCCACCGGTGGCATGCGCTCCATCAGCTTGGTGCTGGCCACGGCGGCGTTGAGGCGGGACACCAGCAGCGGCGCCAGCAGACCGGGGTAGTCGGTCGGCAGCACGCTCTTCAGGCTTTTGAGCGACTCCTTGATCTTGCCAGTGGAGGTGAGGATGGCCTGCCAGCGCACGGCGGCGTCGCCATGATTGGTGCCCAGTTCGGCCAGCACCATCGAGGCCTGGTTGTTCAGATCCTTGTTGCTCTCCTCGCGCAGGCTCACCGGCATGGCGGCAACCAGTGTGCGCTTGGGCAGCGCGTTATGCTGCTTGAGGTAAGTGCGCAGTGCCGAGGCGCAAATGAACAGCACGCCGTCGTTGACCGAGCCTCCCAGCGTGCGCGCCGCGTTGCGGACCTCGGCGAACGAGAGCGTGGCGGTGGCAAAGTTGCGCTTGGTCGAAATGTTGACGTTGAACGGCGTGCGCGGCGCGAAGTGAAACGGCGTCTCGCGTTCGGCGACCGATTTCTTGAGCACCGGCGCGGCGGCTTCGATCACCGCGCCGGCAACGCTCGGGAGCGACTTCACGATCTTGGCGTATTGCGCCAGCGAATTGGAGAACACGGCGCCGATCATGTCGCCGATTTTGGTGTCGGCCCTGGCAGGTTTTTCGGCGGCCGGTTTGGCGTGTTGCGGTGGTGGCGGCACTTCGCGCGGCGTGGCCGTCAAATCGAGAATCGAATTGGCCAGCACAGTGCCGCCCTTGCCGTCGAGCGCCGCGTGATGCACCTTGCCGTAGAGGCCGACTTCACCACTCTTGAGGCCGGTGAACAGGGTGAACTGCCACAGCGGCCGCGAGCGGTCCATCAGTTCGGCATGCGCCTTCGCGACGGCAGCTTCGAGTTGGCGCATGGTGCCCGGCTTCGGCAGCTCGATCACGCGGACGTGATAGTCAAAGTCCAGTTCATCGGCATGCTCCCAGTGCGGGTGCCCAAGGCCGTATGGTGCGTAAGCCAGCACATTGGTGAAGATCGGCGCCAGGTGCAGCCGCTTCTTCAGATGCTCGGTGACGGCTTTCGGGAAATTGCGTCGGAGTGCGTCAGGGATTTCGTAGATGCACAGGCTGGAGACGTGCATCGGTTGTTCCGGCGTCTCCAGGTAGAGAAACGATGCGTCGAGCCCGGACAGTCCGGCGCGGCCGTTGCCCTCGCCCTTGTTGCGCGTCGCCATGTTGCAATCCTCCTGATTCCTCAAGGAGGAGGATAGACGAAAACTCTGTCAGCCCCGGAAAGCGGGGACGCTAGACGCAGCGCCCGCCATCCACCTCAAGGCAGGCACCCGTGATGAATTCCGCCTCGTCGCTGGCGAGAAACAGCGCCGCGTTGGCAATGTCTTTCGGAGTGGAAAGACGACCGAGCGGGATGGAAGCGCGGAACAGAGCGCGTTTCTCGGGCGTGTCCTCACCCATGAAGGTGGCCAGCAGCGGCGTCTCGCCCGCCACCGGATTGATGCAGTTGACGCGGATGTTGTCCTTCGCCAGCTCCACCGCCATCGACTTGCTGGTGAGGATCACCGCACCCTTCGAGCCGTTGTACCACGTGAGACCGGGGCGTGGGCGAACGCCAGCCGTGGACGCGATCTGCACGAAGCAGCCGGCGCCCTGCTGGCGAAACACCGGCACGCAATGCTGCGCCGAGAGATAGATCGACTTCACGTTGACCGCGTAAACACGGTCGAATTCAGCCTCGTCGACTTCCAGCATCGGCTGGTTACGGTGCGACACGCCGGCGTTGTTGACCACGATGTCGATGCGGCCAAAAGCGTCGAGCGTTGACTGCGCGATGTCGGCCCAGTCCGCCGACTTCGACACGTCCGCCCGCATGCCGTGCGCGTCCGGGCATTTGGCTGCGGCCGCAATCGCCGCGTCCCCCTGCACATCGACGATCATGATCTTCGCGCCTTCAGCAGCGAAGCGCTCAACGATGCCGAGCCCGAACCCCTGTGCGCCACCGGTGACGATGGCAACCTTGTTTTTCAATCGCATGCCGTTCTCCTTTGCCGTGATGGTACCGGCTTGACAGGCAGTGAACGATGCGGAGTCTCGTCCTGAAGCAGGTTCAGCACGAGACTCGCCCCGCTATCAGGCATCCATTGCTTTGCGCACTTCACCCAGCCACGCGCCGCCAGCGTTGGCGACCTGATCCGCCGGTGCATCGAACATCGTCTGTACCAGCGCGGAACCGATCACCACGGCGTCAGCGAACGCGCCGATGCGTTTGGCGGTGGCACCATCACGAATGCCGAAACCAACACCGACTGGCACCGGCACGGCCGCCTTGATCGCCGCTACCTTGCCGGCCACCTCGTCAACGTCGAGATGACCAGCGCCAGTAACGCCACGCAAGCTCACGTAGTACACGTAGCCACGTGCGAGGCGTGCGACATGCGCGATGCGTTCCGGCGTGGACGTCGGCGCGAGCAGGAAGATCGGCGCCAGTCCCTTGCCTTGCAGCAACGCCGAGAAGTCGTCGGCTTCTTCGGGTGGATAGTCCACCACCAACACGCCATCAACACCTGCGGCAGCGGCGGCATCGACAAACTTCGCCTGCCCGATCGCTTCAATCGGATTGGCGTAGCCCATCAGCACCACGGGTGTCTTGCTGTTCGTCTTGCGGAACTCGGTGACGATCGCGAGCACCTTGCGCAACGACATCCCTTTGGCCAGCGCGCGTTCGGACGAGCGCTGGATCACCGGGCCGTCGGCCATCGGGTCGGAGAATGGCACACCCAGTTCGATCACATCCGCACCCGCCATGGCAAGTGCGTGCATGGTCGGCAAGGTGCTATCCAGCGAGGGGTCGCCGGCGGTGATGAACGGGATCAGCGCCTTTCTGTTGCTTGCCTTGAGCGCAGCAAAGGTTGCGTCGATGCGGTTGCTGTTGCTGGTACTCATTACTTCCACTCCAGTCCGGAGCGTTGCGCCACGGTATGCATGTCCTTGTCGCCGCGACCTGAAAGGTTCACCAGCAGGATCTGGTCTTTCGCCATCGTTGGCGCGATGCGCGTTGCGTGCGCGATCGCGTGGCTCGATTCGAGGGCGGGGATGATGCCCTCGATGCGGCAACAGTCGTGGAATGCCTTCAGTGCTTCGTCGTCGGTGATGCTCACGTACTCGGCGCGGTGGCTGTCCTTGAGATAGGCATGCTCGGGGCCGACGCCCGGATAGTCGAGGCCCGCGCTGACCGAATGCGTCTCGATAATCTGGCCGTCTTCGTCCTGCAGCAGATAGGTGCGATTGCCGTGCAGCACGCCGGGCACGCCCTGCGTGAGCGACGCCGAGTGCTTGCCGGTGGCGATACCCTCACCCGCCGCCTCGACGCCGATCAGGCGCGTCTTCTCGTACGGGATGTACGGATAGAAGATGCCCATCGCGTTGGAGCCTCCGCCGACGCAGGCGATCACCGCGTCGGGCTGGCGACCGGCGACTTCGGGCATTTGCGCGATGCATTCGGTGCCGATCACTGACTGGAAGTCGCGCACCATCATCGGATACGGGTGCGGACCGGCAACGGTGCCGATGATGTAGAAGGTGTTGTCGACGTTGGTCACCCAGTCGCGCAGCGCTTCGTTCAGCGCGTCTTTCAGCGTCTTCGATCCGCTCTCGACGGGCACCACGCTCGCGCCCAGCAGCTTCATGCGATAGACGTTCTGCGCCTGGCGCTTGACGTCCTCGCTGCCCATGTAGACAACGCATTCGAGGCCATAGCGCGCGGCGATCGTGGCGGTCGCTACGCCGTGCTGGCCGGCGCCGGTTTCGGCGATCACCCGCGGTTTGCCGAGGCGCTTCGCCAGAAGCGCCTGGCCGATGCAGTTGTTGATCTTGTGGGCGCCAGTGTGATTGAGGTCTTCGCGCTTGAAGTAGATCTGCGCGCCGCCGAGCATGTCGCTCCAGCGTTTGGCGTGGTAAACGGGGCTGGGACGGCCGACGAAGTATTTCAGCTCGTGCTCGAACTCGGCCTTGAACGCCGGGTCGTGCTGGTATTTCGCGTACTGCGCCTTGAGCTCTTCGAGCGCGGCAATCAGGGTTTCGGCAACGAAAGTGCCGCCGTATGGGCCGAAGTGGCCGTGGCTATCGGGCAGGTCGTAGGGTTTCATGAATCTTCCTTTTGACGCAGATTTGCGCTGACGTCACGCAGGTGACAACAGATTCAAACCCGACGGAAATCAGCGCTAGTCAGCGCGAAATCTGCGGCAATCTGCGTCAAGGGCTGGTGACATCAGCCGCGTGTACGGCGCGGCAAAACTGCTTGATGAGATCGGTGGACTTCTGGCCGCGCGAGACTTCTACGCCGCTCGAGACATCCACCGCGAAGGGACGGACCGCGCTAAGCGCGTCGGCCACATTTGCAGCAGTCAAGCCACCAGACAAAACGACCCGAGGCACGGGCGCGTTTGCGATGTTTGGAGTGTTGACTAGCTGCCAATCGAAGGTCTTTCCACTGCCGCCGTGTCCAGCGCTCGGCGTGTCCAGCAGGAGGGCCGATGCGGAGGCGTACTGAACTGCCGATTGTAGTAAATCGAAGCCCTCGCAGACCGCGAATGCCTTGAGATAGGGCCGTCCGAAGCTCGCGCAGAAGTCCTCGGGCTCGCTGCCGTGAAACTGCAGCAGGTCGATGCGCGCCGTCGCGAGCGCCGTCGAGACCTCGTCACGCGTCGGGTTCACGAACAGCGCGACCGTGCTCACAAACGCCGGCACCCGGCGCGCAAGCGCAGCGCAATGGGCGAGCGTGATCGCGCGTACGCTGGGCGGATACAGCACAAAGCCGATTGCGTCCGCGCCCGATTCAACGGCCGCGTCGACGTGCTCTTCTTCACGCAGCCCGCAGATCTTGATGCGGGTCCGTGCTTGCGAGGCGAGTGAGCTCATTCCTTTTCCAATTCAATTCGAGACTAGACGCGGCGACGCAGACAGTGCTGCTGCACGGCAAGGAGGAGCAACGACGTATCGGATTGAATTGGAAAAGGAATCAGAGACATGGATCGACGAATTGCTCGGGTAGCTGATGCTCGCGATCGTACTCAATTCCAGCGAGATACAGTCCGTCCGGCGCGAAGGTCGGCGCCGCCAGCTTGCGGTCGCGTTGGGCGATCAGTTCGCGCAGCCAGCCACTTGGCTGGCGGCCGCTACCGATGTAGACCAGCGCGCCGACGATATTGCGGATCATGTGATGCAGGAAGGCGTCGGCATGAAAGTCGAAGCGCAGCACCGCGCCGCGCTGCTGTACGACGGCCGAATGGATGGTCTTGACCGGCGACTTGGCCTGGCATTCGGCGGCGCGAAAGCTCGTGAAGTCGTGCGTGCCCCACAACGCGGGCAGCGCTGCCTCGATGCGCGCGAGATCGAGCGGCCAGTGCGTCCAGCCGACGCGGCCGGCATGCAGCCCGGGCCGCTGCGGCGCTGAGGTCAGCAGATAGACGTAGCGGCGCGAGCGCGCCGCGAAGCGCGCATGGAACTGCTCGTCCACGGGCGCCGCCCAGCGGATCGCGACATCGTCCGGCAAGAACTGGTTACCGCCGCGCACCCAGGCTGTCGGCTCGCGCGCGGCGGTGGTGTCGAAGTGAACGACCTGCAGTGACGCATGCACACCGGTATCGGTGCGGCCCGCGGCGATGACGGTGGTCTCGGTCTGCGCGATCTGTGACAGCGCCAGTTCGAGCGCCCGCTGTACCGACGGCTGCGCGACCTGGCGCTGCCAGCCGCAGAATGCAGTGCCGCGATACTCAAGCCCCAGCGCCCAGCGCTGAGTGGCGCGCTGGGGTGGTTCCATGGGACTCAGTGCGTGGTTTGCCGGGTGGGGTTAGCCGCCCAGTTTGGCCAGCATTGACTTCGCTTCGGCCTGCTGCGCCTCGTCACCGTCGTGAATGACTTCACGCAGGATTTCGCGGGCACCCTCGCGATCGCCCATCTCTTCATAGGCGCGGGCAAGGTCAAGCTTGGTCGAGGCATCGTGCCACTGACCGTCAAGGATCGACGGCGTCGGGTCAACGAAGCCCTGGCGGCCAGCATCAAAGCTGAGGTCGAGCATTTCCGGACGCATCGACGGGCCGACCGTACCGAGGTTGGTCGGCGTCGCAGTCGAGAAGTCGGTGAAGTCCATCGCCGATTCCGGGAGCTGACCCGACGACGTTGCCTTCTTCAACGATGCTTCGAGCTCGGCAAGATCCTGCTCCAGCGACTTCTTGCCGCTGCCCAGTGCGACCGGTTGCGCCACTTCAGGCACCACCGGTGCCGCTGCCGGTGCGGCAACAAACGCGGGGGCCGGCGCCGGTGCGGGCGAACTGGACGGCTTGGCGATGGTCATGCCATCAAGCACGAAGTCCAGCGAGCTGGCGCTCGGCGCTGAGGCCAAGTCAGGGCCTGCGGCACGCAAGCCCGGAGCCGTCGGTGTATCGAGCGCAGCCATGCTGGCCACAGCGGCTGTGGCAGCAACGACGGGGGCCGCAGCGACCACTGGCGAGGGCGCGGGTGCGGCCACCGGAGCGCTGACCGGCGCGGCAGCACTGCTACCGCCACCTGCCAGAGGATGGCCCGGGAAGTGTGTTGAGGCGATATCTGCCAGCTTGGCGCGATATTCGCCACTGGAATCCATCGCGGTAATGTCGTTGGCGAGCTTGTCGAAAGCGTCTCGCTTGCCTTGCGCTGCGCAAATCTCGGCCAGCTTGGTGGCCACGTCGGCACGGCTGGAATCGCGCAGCAGGGCTTCACGCAGGATTTCTTCGGCCTGCGCTTCGCGACCGTAGGCGATGTACACCTCGGCTTCGGCCACCGGATCAACCTCACCGGAATCGATGGTGCCCATGCCAGAGCGGCTGAACTGGCTCTGCACTGGCACGTCATTGGTCTTGACCACGCCGAGGCCCGAGGTGCCGAAGACGGTGTCCGGATTCATCGTGTTGACCACCGGCTCGGCGATCTTCGAGGTGACCGTCGGCACGTCGTTCTTGCGGCGGCGACCGAACAGGAAATAGGCGCCCAATCCAAGCACGCCGAGGCCGGCAGCAGCCACGGGAATCGGGTTCTCACCGACAAAACCCATGATGCCATCGTCAGCCGGCGGGGGCGGCGGTGCCTTCGGTGCAGCCTTGGCGACCGGCGGCGCCACCGGTGCCGGCGGCGGGGTGACTGGCGCAGGCGCAGTGGCTGGCGCCGGCTCGGGAGCGGACGTCGGCGCTGCGACGGGCGCAGGTGGTGGTGCTACCGGCGTTGGTGGCGGCGGCGGTGGCGGCGCGACTGGCGCCGGAGCCGGTGCAGGCGGCGGGGGCGGCGGCGCAACTACCGGAGCGGGAGCTGGCGCCGGAGCAGGTTTCGGCGGTTCGACCTTGGCCGGTTCCGGCTTCGGCGGCGCGGCAGGTGCCACCGCAACGGCTTTCGGTGGCTCAACCTTCGCCGCAACAGCGGGTGCCGGAGGCGGCGCTGGCGGCGCCTTGGCTGCCTCCTTGGCCTTCGCCTGCGCGTCAGCCATCGTATTGCTCTTGAGCGTCAGCGCCTTTTCAAGATCCTGTTTGGTCTTTTCAAGTTGCGCCGCACGCGACTGCTCTTCCTTGAGCGCCTTGGTAGCAGCAACCTTCGATTCGGTATTGGCCTGTTTGCCGCGCTCGCCCTGCGACAGCTTCAGCTTGTCGCCGCTGGCTGCGTTTGTACCCGTATCGGCAACTGCGCCGGACACGCGGCCACTGGCGCGCGCCGTCGGGCGATCAGCGGCTACGTTCGGCACGGAATCGGCGACGCGCGCAACATAACCGCGCCAGCTGGCCGCCTGGGCGCGCACTTCGCTGACCGCATTGTTCTGGGTGATGCCCTGCGCGTCGGACGCAGAGGGCAGGCTCAGCGTGGCGCCGGCACGGAGACGATTGATATTGCCACCGGAAAAGGCGTCCGGATTGGCGCGCTGGATGGCAATCATCAACTGCTCAACAGATACGCCAGGCAGGCTGTTGCGACCCGCAATGCCGGACAGCGTATCGCCGGATTTCACTGTGTAACTGCCACCGTCACTGCTGCGCGAGGCGTTAACCGGGGCAACCGTTGCAGGCGCAGAGGCGGGCGCAGGACGCCCGGTCGGAGCGGGTGCCGGAGTGGGGGCGGACAACGGCGCCATCGGCGGCCGCGCGGGCTGTGCCGGCTCAATGGTTTGTGCCGCTGCCGCCCCGGGAGGGTCCAGCAGGAACACATATTCGCGAACAAGGCGCCCGGTGCTCGAGTTCACTTCAAGCAGGATGTCCAGGTAAGGATCGTTGATTGACTGGCTGCTGGCAAGGCGCACATACGGCGTGCCATTCGGCCGCCGGAGCACCTGCGCGCGCACCGTCTGCAGCACGCTCTGGTATTCCACGTTTGCGGCGCGGTACACCGCTGGTGAGGCGACATTGACGCGAATCGAATCGACATCGTCACCCGGCGCGACCGAGAGGTCGACTTCAGCGACGAGCGGCTGGCCAAGCGCGGTCGTCACATTGAGGCGTCCGAGCCCTAGCGCGGAAACATCTGAGGCCGCGATAAGACCAGCCAGGACGAGTGATACGACGAGTGGTTTTTGGCGCAGCATGCCGCCCTCTGATTTCTGAAACTAGAAGAAAAATAACATCATGGGGTTGCCGCCGCAAGCTCAGAACCAACTTTAAGTGTTGGCATGCATGAGTGTGCGCTCACTTACGACAGAAAAATGGCGGGATTGGCCCCAATATGTTGTGTTTGATGCGGTAGCCAGACACCACATCTTGTGCATGGCGCCATTGTGAGCGCCATGTCAGCGTCATGCAACAGAAATGTTGAAATTTCGCTACACGGCGGCAACCAGTGCGTCGCCCATCGCCTTGGTGCCGATGACGGCCTCACCCGGCAGGGCGATATCGCCGGTTCGCGCGCCACTCGCCAGCACTTTCCGGACGCCGGTTTCAATGCGTTGTGCGAGATCTTCCCGGCTGAACGAATAGCGCATCATCATCGCCAGCGAAAGTACCGTGGCGATCGGGTTGGCCTTGTTCTGGCCGGCGATGTCCGGCGCCGAGCCGTGGATCGGTTCGTATAACCCCTTGTTGCTGGCGTCGAGCGACGCCGAAGGCAGCATGCCGATTGAGCCCGCCAGCATCGAGGCTTCGTCGGAGAGGATGTCGCCGAAGATGTTGCCAGTGACAATCACGTCGAACTGCTTCGGCGCGCGCACCAGCTGCATCGCCGCGTTGTCGACATACATGTGCGAGAGCTGAACTTCCGGGTATTGCTTGCCGATCTCGGTGACCACTTCGCGCCACAGGATCGAGGTATCGAGCACGTTGGCCTTGTCGACGCTGCACAGCTTTTTGTTGCGCTTCATCGCCGTGCGGAAACCGACGTGCGCAATGCGCTCCACCTCGCTCTTCGCGTAGTGCATGGTGTCGAAGCCTTCGTCCTCGCCGGCAGCATTGGTACGGCGGCCCCGCGGCTGGCCGAAGTAGATGTCACCCGTCAATTCGCGGATGATCATGATGTCGAGGCCGGCCACCACTTCGGGCTTCAACGACGACGACGCGGCCAGCTCGGGATAGAGCATTGCCGGGCGCAGATTGGCGAACAGCTTGAGATCCTTGCGGATGCCGAGCAGACCCTGCTCCGGGCGCACCGCGCGTGGCAGCGTGTCGTACTGCGGGCCACCGACGCAGCCGAGCAGGATGGCGTCCGCCGCACGCGCCTGCTGCTGCGTCACCTCGGGATACGGGTGACCATGCGCGTCGTGCGCCGCGCCGCCGAGCAGTCCGTGCGACAGCTCGATCGGTACCCCTTCCGCCTTGAATTTTTCGAGCACGCGAACGGCCTGGCCAACAATTTCAGGGCCAATACCGTCGCCGGGGAGGATGAGGATCTTCATGGTGTGGTTGTGGTGATTGCGCAATGAACAAGGCGGCGGGCGTCAGGACTGGAAGCCATCTGCGCGCTCGCCGTGCGCATCAGCTTTTTGCTGAAAGCCCCGTTCAATCAGGGCTTAAAGCCATAAATGGCCGGTTATCGACTTGTCCGAATTTTCCGCATAAAGCCCACATGAAATGGGCGTTTACGAGCGGAGCTGTTGGCAAGTCAGTGCTTCAACGATGGCAGGAAGTCCCGCGCTACGCCAGCCACGGCTGCGCCGCGTAGTGCTTCGCCTCGAACGCGCGGATAGCGTCGCTGTTCTTGAGCGTGAGGCTGATGTCGTCCCAGCCGTTGAGCAGACGCTCGCGGCGCGAGGCATCGATGTCGAAGGCAAACGCAAAGCTGCCATCGGTGGCGCGCACCAGCTGCTGGTCGAGATCGACCGTCAACTGGAAGCCGGGGAACGCCGCGCAGTCGTGGAACAGTCGGTCAACCTGCGCCTCTGGCAAGCGGATCACCAGCAGGCCGTTATTGAGCGAGTTGTTGTAGAAGATGTCGCCGAACGACGGTGCGATCACCACGCGATAGCCGTTCTGCTGCAATGCCCACGGCGCATGTTCGCGCGACGAGCCGCAGCCGAAGTTTTGCCGCGCCAGCAGGATCGAGGCGCCCTGAAAACGCTGCTCATTGAGCACGAACTGCGGGTTGAGCGGGCGCTTGCTGTTGTCCATGCCCGGCTGGCCAACATCAAGATAGCGCCATTCGTCAAAGCAGTTC
>Ga0208564_1000126_pt1 | contig 71520 bp, 61 predicted proteins | sample AD_UKC073_MetaG_FD_184439 | JGI IMG/M metagenome (GOLD analysis project Ga0208564, IMG submission 184439) | Active sludge microbial communities of municipal wastewater-treating anaerobic digesters from USA - AD_UKC073_MetaG (SPAdes) (version 2) | ecosystem: Engineered > Bioreactor > Anaerobic >... | reverse complement strand
GTAGTCGGCGGTGATCGTGCTGACGTCGACGAGGGTGCGCCAGGTGTCGGCGGTGCGCCCGACCCCGCCGGGGCCCTGCGTCGTGAAGTCGAGCATGCCGAGCAGGGGGAGGGCGAACAGGAAGGTGGCCAGGAGGACGGCGACCCAGCGGAAGGTGGTCTGACGGCGACGCAACGTCGCGCGCTGCCCGCTCATCGCGGCATCCACTTGCTCGTGCGGCGGTCGAGCATGACGTACGCCGTCATGACGAGCGCCACGACGACGACCATCGCGAGCGCCATCGCCTTGCCGACGTTCTCCTGCCCGAGGATGACCTCGGAGCTCATCGTGCCGGCGATCTGCAGCGGAAGCAGGGGTGAGCCCTGCGAGATCAGCGCCTTGGCCGTGGCGTAGGCGGAGAAGGCGTTGGTGAACAGCAGCAGCATCCCCCCGACGAACGAGGGCATGAGGATCGGGCCGGCGACGCGGCGCCAGTACGTCCAGGTGGTGCCGCCGAGGGTCTCGGTGGCCTCACGCCACTGGGGGCGAAGGCCTTCGACCGCGGGCAGGAAGACGATGACCATGAGCGGGATCTGGAAGTACAGGTAGATGAGCATGAGGCCCTTGTTCCACTCGTACAACCAGAAGCCGGTGCCGGTGTCGACGCCGATGGCGGCCAACCAGGCGGTGATGAGGCCGGTGGCCCCGAAGGACGCGACGAACGCGAAGGCCAGGGCCACGCCGCCGAACTGCGCGAGGACGCCGCACAGCGAGGTGATGAAGCGCTTGACCACGCTCGTCGCGGATGCCGTGCTGACGGCATAGGCGAGGATGCCGCCCACGATCGCGCCGACGACCGCGGTCACCGCGGAGAGGACCACCGAGTTGCGCAGCCCGCGCACCACCGACGGTGAGGTGAGCGCCTCGATGTTGGCGGTGGTGGGTGACCCGTCGGCGTCGAGGAAGGCGCCCACGATGACGACGAGCGTCGGGATGAGCAGGAAGACGGTGGTGTAGGCGAAGAACGGGATGACGCCCAAGAGGGCACCGGACGGTCGACGACCGCCCAGTGCCCTCTTGCGCGAGGCGTCAGCCAACGGCGTTGGCCCAGTTCTCGGCGAGGTACGCCTTGCCGGCCTCGGCGTCAGCCTGGGTCGGGACCACCGCGGCGCCCTCGATGGGGGGCAGTGCGGCGGCAGCTGCGGCGTCGAGCGTGCCGGCGGTCTTCATCGCCTCGAAGCGGACCGGGCGGGCGCCACCCTTGAGCCAGAGGTTCTGGCCCTCGTCGGAGTAGAGGTACTCCTGCCACAGGCGAGCCGCCGCAGGGTTGGGGGCGTCGGCGTTGATCGCCTGGTAGTAGAAGCCCGCCACGACGGCCTCCTTGGGCACCATGACCTTCCACGTCGGCAGCTTGGCCGCGAGACCGGCGTTGAGGTAGTCCCAGTCGATGACGAGCGGGGTCTGGCCCGACTCGACGGTGGCGGGGGTCGGGTCGACGGGCAGGAAGTTGCCCGCCTGGGTGAGCTGCTTGAAGAAGTCGACGCCCTTGGTGAGGTCGGCAGCGGTGCCGCCCTGCGCGATGGAGACCATCTGCACACCGGCGAACGCGGCGCCGGCCTCGGTCGGGTTGCCGTTGAGGGCGACCTTGCCCTTGTAGTCGGCCTTCAGCAGGTCGGCGACGCTGGTCGGGGCGGGCACCTTGGCCGAGTCGTAGCCGATGCTCATGTAGCCGCCGTAGTCGTTGACCCACAGGCCGTTGGCGTCCTTGAGGTCGGCCGGGATGTCGTCCCAGGTGGCCACCTTGTAGGCCGCGTACTTGTCGGTGTTGGCCAGGGCGACTGCGGCGCCGAGGTCGAACACGTCGGGAGCGCCGGCCTGGCCCTTGAGGCGCTCGGCGGTCGCGATCTCGTCGGCGCTGCTCGCGTCCGGCTGGTCGCTGGTGATCTTGATCTCGGGGTACTTGGCCTGGAAGCCCTTGATGATCTCGCCGTAGTTCGCCCAGTCCGGCGGGAGGGCGATCACGTTGAGCTTGCCCTCGGCCTTGGCGGCGGCGACGAGCCCTTCCATGCCACCGAAGGCCTCGGCGGAGGTGGCGGTCTTCGCGTCGACCGATCCCGAGGAACCGGCCGGTGCCGGGGTCTCCTCATCGGCGGGCGGGGAACAGGCGACGACGGCAGCGGCGGCGAAGCCGATGACGGCCAGCGCGCCGGCACGTCGGGTGAAGGGGTGAGTCATCGTTGACCTCCTGGTGAGTGACACGGGGGGGACTCCCGCGGGAGGGCCGCGTCGAGCAGGCGACCCTTCGTTGTTGGTATGAAACCGGACCTTTGGGCCTTTTGGTGGGGGCGAGACCAAAACGTGACCTCGCGAGCGGCATCCGGTCCAGCGGTGAAAGGAGGTGACGGCAGTGGTTGGATGGTCGCTGTGAGCAACCGGTCGAGCAAGGTCGTCATCCTCGGTGGAGGTCCCGGCGGGTACGAAGCTGCCCTGGTCGCGGCCCAGCTCGGAGCCGACGTCACGATCGTCGAGCGCGACGGCATCGGCGGGGCCGCCGTGCTCACCGACTGCGTGCCGAGCAAGGCGCTCATCTCCACGGCCGACTACATGAGCGACTTCGAGACCGCCCACGGGCTGGGCGTCAACCTCGAGGACGCCGAGGGCGACGAGGTCTCGGATGCCGTCGCGGACCTCTTCGAGGTCAACCGTCGGGTGCGTGCGCTGGCCGCCGCCCAGAGTGCCGACATCTCGACGCGCCTGGCCGAGGTCGGGGTGCGCCACGTCGCGGGCACGGCATCCCTCACCTCGCCCACGTCGGTTCGGGTCGAGGGCCCGGAGGGCACTGAGGACCTCGCTGCCGACGTCGTGCTCGTCGCCACGGGAGCCACCCCGCGCGTCATGGACACCGCGCGCCCCGACGGCGAGCGCATCCTCACCTGGCAGCAGATCTACGACCTCGACGCGCTGCCCGAGCGGCTCGTCGTCGTCGGGTCCGGCGTCACGGGTGCCGAGCTGGCCCAGGCCTACCTCGGTCTGGGGTCGCAGGTCGTGCTCGTGTCCTCACGCGAGCGGGTGCTGCCCGGCGAGGACCCGGATGCCGCCACGGTCATCGAGGACGTCTTCCGCCGCCGGGGCATGGAGGTGCTGTCGCGCTCGCGGATGGCCGCGGTGGACCGCACGGATGCCGGAGTGCGGGTGACGCTGGAGGACGGCCGCGTCGTCGAGGGGTCGCACGCGCTGCTCGCGGTGGGGTCGACACCGCTGACGCGGGGGATCGGGCTCGAGGAGGTCGGGGTCGAGCTGACCCCGTCGGGGCACGTCGTCGTCGACAAGGTGTCGCGGACCTCGGTGCGCGGCGTCTACGCGGCCGGTGACTGCACGGGGGTGCTGCCGCTGGCGTCGGTCGCCGCGGCGCAGGGGCGCACCGCGATGGCGCACGCCCTCGGTGACGCCGTGGCGCCGCTGCCGTTGCACTACGTCAGCGCCAACATCTTCACCGACCCCGAGATCGCGACCGTCGGGGTGTCGCACGCCGACGTCGAGAGCGGCCGGGTGCGCGCCGACGTCATCACGCTGCCGCTCGCGCGCAACCCGCGCGCGAAGATGCTCGGCATCACCGACGGGTTCGTCAAGCTCTTCGCCCACCGGGGTTCGGGGCTGGTCCTCGGCGGTGTCGTTGTCGCCCCGCGCGCCTCGGAGCTGATCTTCCCGGTGACCCTGGCCGTGCAGCACCGGCTCAACGTCGACCAGGTGGCCTCGACCTTCACGGTCTACCCGTCGCTGTCCGGGTCCATCGCCGAGGCGGCCCGCCGCCTGCACGTCACCTACTGACTGACCCCCCACCCCGCGAAATCCTCCTGACTCCGCGGGCGTCTCGGGAACCTGCGCGGGTGATCATGGGTTGACCCCACAGACCCTGTGACCCCGATCCACCCAGGAGGACACCCATGGCACGTCGTGCCATCAAGCTGGCGGCACTCATCACCGTGGCCCAACAGGCCCGCGAGTACGCCCAGAAGAACCCCGCTCAGGTCAACGCGGCGCTGGACCGGTTCGAGGTCACCGTGCGCAGCAAGCTTCACCCGAAGTACTCGGCCCACGTCGGCAAGGGCAGCCATGCGCTGCGGTCCGGGCTCGGCATCGCCTCGGCCCCGCCGCGTGCGGGTTCGGTGCAGGACACCCCGCCCCCGCAGTACTGACCCCTCGGCTTCACCCCGGAAGGTTCACCTCGACCCCACATCCTTTGTGGGGCGATGGTGAACCTTCTGGCATCGGGCGAGGAAGTTCCGCCGCAGGGATGGCCCGGATTGACTATGTCGGTGGCCCTGCGCCCGGTGCTACGTTCGGCGAGGCCGGGACGGCCACCCGGGATGGCATCGGCTGAGCAGGCAGCCCCCGGCCGGGCGGCATGCGGCTCGAGGAGCCCGGATGCGCTCGTTCGTCACTCGTGTGCTGGCCATCGTCGCCCTCGTGGTCGGGTCCACGCTGCCGGTCCTCCCGGCACAGGCTGCTCCCGACTCGCTCGTGCCCGCGCCGACGGAGCTCACCTTCGCCTGCGCCCTGAAGAGCAACGGGCAGATGCGCTGGGTGCAGAGCCTGTCGTCGTGCTCGAAGAAGGACACCAGGGTCACCGTCAAGCCGGGGCCGACCCGGGTGTGCATCCAACCCTCGGGCTCCACGCGCTACGTCACGAGCTTCAGCGGATGCCGTCCGCCCGCCACCGCGCTCACCCTGCCTCCCACGTCCGGCACCGTCTACTTCTGCGCTGCCGCCGGAAGCGGCGTCCTGCGCTTCGTCACCGACCCGTCGCTGTGCCTGGCCGGTGAGACCCCGCTGCAGGCGACTCCGAACGACGCGGCGCCCACGCTGTCCTCGTCACTTCCCGCGACCGGTTCCACCAGCGTGGCCACCACCGCCGTCGTCCAGCTGACGTTTTCGGAGGCCGTCACGGCGCCGGCCGGTGCCTTTGCGTTCACGTGCGGAGTGACGCCGGTGGCGTTCGCCCTCTCGGGCGCCCCCGGCGCCGTGCTGACCCTGACGCCGATGACCCCGCTCCAAGAGGGAACCTCGTGCAGCGTGACCGTCCTGGGCGGCTCGGTGAGCGACGTCGACGCCATCGACCCCCCGGACGTCATGGCGACCAACCCCGTGGTCACGTTCACCACCGACGCCGCCCCGACGCTCGTCTCGTCCACGCCGGCCGACGGGGCCACCGACGTCGCGGTGGGTGCCGACGTCGTGCTCACGTTCAGCGAGCCGGTGGCGGTCCCGGCCGCCGCGCTGGACCTGGTGTGTGCGGCATCCCCGGTCGGCTTCACGGTGGAGGACAGCGGCACGTCGACGATCACGGTCAACCCGGCGGCTGCCCTGCCGGCATCCGCAGGGTGTCTGCTGACCGTCACCGGGAGCGCGGTCTCCGACGTCGACGGCGGCGATCCGCCGGACGCGATGGCGGGCACCGCCACGGTCGGTTTCACCACCGCTGACGAGGCCCCGACCGTCGTGTCGACGACCCCGGCCGACGGCGCCACCGGCGTGGGCACCTCCGCCGGGCTCTCGGTGACCTTCAGCGAGCCGGTCACCGCGACCTCCGACGCCTTCACCCTCACCTGCGGCGGCACCCCCGTCGCGGTGTCCGCGGATGCCGGCCCCGCCACCACGTTCGCCGTCACCCCTGGCGGACCCCTCCCCACAGGGGTGACGTGCACCTTCACGGTCGTCGGTGCCGAGGTCGCCGACGTCGACACCGTCGATCCACCGAACGTCGTCGACGGCAACACCACCGTCACGTTCACGACGGCGACGAACAACGCGCCGACGGCGGTCGACCTGACCCCGCGGGTCGTGGCGGAGAACTCGCCGAGCGGCACCACGGTCGGTGCCTTCTCGACGACCGACGCCGACGCGCTCGACACCTTCACCTACACCCTCGTGCCGGGTGCCGGGTCGACCGACAACGCCCTCTTCGCCGTCGTCGGCACGTCGCTGCAGACAGCGGCCGTGCTCGATGCCGAGGACGGCAGCCGGTCGGTGCGGGTGCGCAGCACGGATGCCGCCGGGGACTGGGTCGAGGCGGCGTTCACCATCACGGTGACCGACGTCAACGAGGCACCCACCGACGTCACCCTCACGCACAGCAGCGTCGACGAGAACGAGCCCGCAGGCACGGCCGTCGGCACCCTCGGCGGGAGCGACCCGGATGCCGGGCAGACACTCACCTTCGCCCTGGTCACCAACGGTTGTGGCAGCACCTATCCGGGCAGCGCGTCCTTTGCCGTGGACGGCAGCACCCTGGAGACGGCCGCCTCGCTGAACCACGAGGTGACCCCGACGATCAAGGTCTGCGTGCGCGCCACCGACTCGGCGTCGCCCGGCCTGTCCCTCGACGAGGCCTTCACGATCACCGTCGCCGACGTCAACGACGCCCCGACGACCGCCCCTGACGAGTACCTCGGCGCCGTGGGCAACACGATGTTCGCCCTCAACCTGCCCGGCACACCCGCTCCGCGCGTCGCCGTGACCGGTGCCGTGCTCACGGCCAACGACCTCGACGAGGACGGCGACACCCTCAGGACCGTCGCCGAGACCGTCGCCTCGACCGGGGGCGGTACAGCGACCATCGACGCGGCCGGCAACTTCACCTTCCTCCCGGGAGTCGGCGACAAGGGCCAGACCGACTCGTTCGTCTACACGGTCACCGACGGCACGGCGCAGGCGACCGGCACGGTCACCGTGACCATCGGCGCCACGGTCGTGTGGTGGGTCGACAACGCGTCGTCGTCGGCATCCCCCGACGGCCGCTCGACCTCGCCGCTGACCAGCACCCAGGCGCTCAACGGGCCCGACGCCACTGACGTCGACTCCGCGGGCGACCACATCTTCGTGTTCACCGGCACCGCGACGTACCAGGGTGGTCTGCGGCTCGAGCCGAACCAGACGGTGCTGAGCAGCCGCACCGGCATCACCGTCGGCCCCGACGCCCTCGTCGCCCCGGGAGCGACCTCACCGGTGCTGACGAACGCGGCCGGCAACGGCATCGACCTCGCGAGCGGCACGAGCGTGTCCGGCATCGACGTCTCCGGGGCATCCGGCGACGGCGTCAACGGTGCCGGGATCTCCACGACGTCGGTCGGCTCCGAGGTCCCCATGACGATCTCGGGCTCGGTCGGCGACGGCGTCGACCTCTCCGGCGCGGGGTCCGGCGCGGTGACCATCGGGGCGAGCATCACGACCAGCGGTGCCCGCTCGCTCGCCGTGAGCGGACGCACCGGGTCGACCGTCACCGTCTCCGGGGCGATCACCGGCAAGGGCGTCGCGCTGTCGTCGAACACCGGGGCGACCATCTCGCTCTCCGGGGCGCTCGCGCTGACCACCACGACGACCCCGGCCTTCTCCGCCACAGGGGGCGGCACGGTGTCCACGAGCGGGAGCCCGAACGCGGCATCCGCGACGTCAGGCGGGGCCGTCATCGTCGAGAACACGACGATCGGCGCCCCCGGCCTGACCTTCCGGTCGGTGAGCGCGAACGGCGCCGTCAACGGCATCCGGCTCGTCAACACCGGCGCCACCGCCGGTCTCACGGTGACGGGCGGTGGATCGGTGGCCCAAGGCGGTGACGTCTCGGGCGGCACGATCACGGCAACGAGCGGACCCGGCATCCTGCTCACGAACACGCGCAACCCCTCGTTCAACAACGTGTCCGTGACCAACGTCGGCACGGCGGCCGGGGTGAAGGGCACCGGCGTCACCGGGTTCGGTTTCAGCAACGGGCGCGTCGACGGCAGCGGGCTGGGTGGCGCCGACAACGCCAGCGCCAACCTCGCCTTCAACACCGTGTCGGCGGGGGTGAGCAACCTGTCCGGGGTGGTGTCGGTGACCAACTCGGTGCTGGCGAACGCCTACGGCAGCGGCATCGACATCTACAACGAGAGCGGCACCATCAGCTCGCTCACGGTGTCCGGCAACGTCGTCCAGAGCAGCACGTCGACGACCACGTCGAAGGGTCACGGCGTCATCGTGCAGTCGCTCGGGTCGGCCGGTGGGGCGTCCGCGGTGACGGCAGCGGCGATCGCGAACAACCGGGTGCTCAACTTCCCGTCCGGCGGCGGCATCCTGCTCTACGGAGGCAACGTCGCGGGGGCGTCGGCGACGATCCTGGGTGCGAACGCCGGGAGCAAGGTGGTGATATCCGGCAACGTGGTGCGCGGCGCGTCGGACGGCACCCCGATGAACACCAACTGCATCTACGTCAGCGTGGCGGGCTACGGCACCGGGTTCGTCGACGTGCAGAACAACGGCACCGTGGGAGAGCCGCTCGGCGCCAACCGGGGGAACTGCATCTCGGTCAACTCCACCGGCGCGGCCACCCTGACCTCGCTGGTGTCCAGCAACCGGGTTGCTCCCGGTGCCGGCCAGATCGGTGGCGCGTTCGGGATCGCGGGCGGCGCGGCCAAGCAGACGGTGGTCGGACCGACCGACCTCAACTCGGCCGTCCTCAACCTCACCGTCGACGGCAACGCCGTCAGCGCGACCAAGAGCAGCGGCATCTCCCTGCTGACGCGGGACAGCGGCACCCTGCGCAGCCGGGTGCAGAACAACAACGTGGCCGCCCCCGTCGAGCTCGCGGGTGAGTCGGGCATCGTCGTCACCTCGGGCGACCAGATCGCCGGGGACGCCACGGTGTGCCTGCAGATCCTCAACAACAGCACCGCCGGGAGCGTCAACTCGGTGGCCGGAGGGACCGCTCCGGGCATCGGCCTGTTCAAGCGAGGCACCGTGCAGACGACGAACGACTTCGGGGTCTCCGGGCTCACCGCGACCCCGACCTCGGCAGCCGACGTCGTCACCTACGTGTCCTCCGTGAACTCCGGGAGCGCCCTCGGCAGCGGGATCTACGGAACCTTCCGCGCCCAGGTCAGCGGCAACAACTACGTGCCGTGCACCCTGCCCTTCTGAGCCTCCCCGACCACCGATCTCGACCCCACGACCCGAGGAGCCAGCAGTGAGCGAACCCTTCCTCTCCGAGATCCGGTTGATGTCGTTCGTCTTCCCGCCCAAGGGGTGGGCCCTGTGCAACGGCCAGCTGCTGCCCATCAACCAGAACCAAGCGCTGTTCGCCCTGCTCGGCACCACCTACGGCGGCGACGGGCGGGTCACCTTCGCCCTGCCGGACCTGCGCGGTCGCGTCGCCGCCCACGTCGGTGACGGGCACACCCTGGGCGAGGTCGGAGGGCAGGCGGCGCACACCGTCACCGTGTCCGAGATGCCCTCGCACAGCCACATGGTGGTCGGGACGACAGCGACGGCCACCACCCGCCTCGTCGGGCCGACCGTGGGGCTCGCCGCGAGCACCGGGTCGGCGGCCTACTCGCCGCCCGGGTCGCCGGTGGCCATGGCCGCGAACGCCCTGGGCTCCGCCGGTTCCAGCCAGCCGCACGAGAACCGCCAGCCGTTTCTCACCCTCAGCTTCTGCATCGCCCTCCAGGGCATCTTCCCCTCGCAGAGCTGACTCCTCGAAAGGCACGCCATGGGTACTCCGTACGTCGGCGAGGTCAGACTCTTCGCCGGGAACTTCGCGCCCAACGGGTGGATGGACTGCGACGGCCAGCTCCTGCCGATCAGCGAGTACGAGACCCTCTTCCAGCTGATCGGGACGACGTACGGCGGTGACGGGCAGAGCACCTTCGCACTGCCCGACCTGCGCGGCCGCGCGCCCGTCCACCAGGGCACCGGCCCCGGTCTCTCCACGGTCGTCATCGGCGAGGACGGCGGGGCCGAGTCGGTCACGCTCACCCAGGCTCAAGTGCCCATGCACACCCACGCACTCATCGGTTCCGCCGCGAACGCCACCGCGACCAGCCCGGCGGGTGGGGTGCCGGGCACGATGCCCGAAGTGGCCGCTTCCGCCTACGGAAGCGACGCCCCCCTGACCACGCTGTCACCCCAGGGACTCGCCCCGGCAGGCGGCTCGCAGCCCCACGACAACATGCAGCCCTACCTGACCGTGCGCTACATCATCTCCCTCTTCGGCATCTTCCCCAGCCAGGCCTGACGAGAGCGAAGGACACCATGACCGACCCGTTCGTCGCAGAGATCCGACTCTTCCCCTTCAACTTCCCCCCGAAGGGATGGGCGTGGTGCGACGGGCAGATCATGCCCATCGCGCAGAACACGGCGCTGTTCTCGCTGCTCGGGACGACCTACGGCGGTGACGGGAGGACCACCTTCGCCCTGCCGAACCTGCAGGGTCGGGTGCCCCTCCACGAGGGGCACGGGCCGGGCCTGAGCCAGCGCTTCCTGGGGGAATCCGGTGGCAGCGACACCGTCACCCTCCTCGAGAGCGAGATGCCGGCGCACGCGCATGCGCTCACGGCGTCCGCCGCCGCCGGCTACGCCCGCTCACCCTCGGGCGAACTGTTCGCCAACCAGAGCGGCGGCGTCAACTCCTACGCCCCGCCGTCAGGCCCGCAGGCGCTGCTCGCGTCGACCGTCACCGCGGAGGCCGGCGGTGACGCGCCGCACACCAACATGGCGCCCTACCTCGTCGTGTACTACTGCATCGCCCTCCAGGGCATCTTCCCGCAGCGACCCTGACGTGCCCGTCACCGCGCGGCCGGCCCTCGCGGCGGACCGGCCCTTCCTCCTCGCTCTCTACGTGCAAACCCGCGAGGACGAGTTCTCGGCGGCCGGGTTGGCACCGGCGGCCCTCGCCCTGCTGCTCGAGCAGCAGTACCGGGCGCGTGAGGCAGGCTGGGCCCACACGGCTCCAGGTGCCGAAGACCGGGTCGTGGAGCGTGATGGCCGCCCCGTGGGGCGGCTCGTGATCGACAGGCGGGCGGACGGCATCCGCGTCGTCGACATCGCCCTCGTCGAGGACGAACAAGGTCGAGGAACCGGGACGGAACTGCTGCGTGGTGTCCTCGACGAGGCGGATGCCGCGCACGCTCCGGTCAAGCTCCACGTTGTCGCCACGAGCCCGGCTCGCCGGCTCTACGAGCGGCTCGGGTTCGAGCCGGTGTCGGCGGACGGCGCGGGGGAGGGGGTCCACGTCCTGCTGGAGCGACGCCCTTCGGCGTGAGCCCCGGGGCCAGGCCCGTCAGAGGCAGTTGACGACGGCCAGCGGCCTCCCGCGGGCGGCGACGACGAACAGCGGTGTGGCGGTGAACCCCTTGCGCGCGAAGGTGTACACCCCGTCGCCGGGCAGCGTGCCGGTGACGGACACCGCGAACTGCTTCTCGCCGCCGGCCACCCCGCCCGGCCCGAGGTCGGCGACCGACGCGAGCACGACCGACCACCGCCCGGCGGCCGAGGTCGAGGTGAACGTCGAGCCGACGTGCGGGGTGAACCTCGACCGGCGCAGCAGGTCGGTCTGCTGCTTCGCGGCCTGAGCAGAGGATGCCGTGGCGGTCGTCATCGGACCGGTGGCCGCCACGGCGGCGGCTCCGGTGATGACCGCGCGGCGTCGGGGTGCACTCATGGGGCCCTGCCTTCTCCAGCGGGGGAGGGCACACCCCGCCCGGGTGCGCTCGTGTGGCCCAGTCTGTCGCTGCGTGCCGCACTTGTCTGTGGCCCGAAATGACCATCTGCGCGGGGTTCGGCCGGTGCGGGCCCGGCGCCGCGGAGCGGCATCCGAGGCCCCGACCTGCATGACGGGGGTCACCGGCCGGCATGACGGGGGTCACCGACCACGCACCGCGCGCCGGTGGGAGGATGGAGGCACTGACCAGGAGGTGCATCCAGATGGATCTTGCAGCCCTGCTGCTGGAGTCCCAGTCGGGCATCGTCGAGGAGAGCTACGCCACCCTCGAGCGCTCGCACGTCAACCACTACGAGGCCGCCGGGGAGGAGTTCACCCGCCAGCGCCTCGACGAGCTCTTCTTGCTCGTCGTCTCGGCGATCCGAGACCGCGACCTCGCGCAGGTGAGCGTCTTCTCGCGACGGGTCGCCGAGGAGCGCTTCAACCAGGGCTTCGACATCGGGGAGGTGCAGGCTGCGTTCAACGCGCTCGAACAGACGATCTGGCGCCACGTCGTGGCCGTCGCGCCCGCGGAGGACCTCGCCGAGGCGACCGGCCTGCTGAGCACCGTGCTCGGCTTCGGCAAGGACGTCCTCGCGCGCACGTACGTCTCGCTCGCCAGCCGTCGGCGTGTGCCCTCGCTCGACCTCACGGCACTGTTCGCGGGCACCCAGCCGCGCGAGGTCGAGCCCTCGTAGCGCTGCCGCGCAGCCACCGTCATCCACCTCGGCGGTCCCCGACACCGTGCCGACGGAGATCGGCAAGCCACGTCCCGATCCTTGGGTCACAGGACGCGCCGCCACGGCGACAACAGGGCAAGGGTGCCTGCCGTCATCGTGAGCGGCATCGCCGAGGGGGGGAGCCCGCGCAGTACGGCAGCCTTTGCACGTTTGACGGCTCGCCCCTGCCCACGGACACGACGAGGAAAGTCAACCCACCATCCGCTTGACCGCACGCGGGGATGTCCGACGGGACCCGCTCAGGCGTCCTTGATCTCGCAGAGCACGGCACCGTTGGACACCGTGGCGCCGACCTCGGCCGACAGGCCGGTGACGACGCCCGCCCGGTGAGCGGTGATCGGCTGCTCCATCTTCATCGCCTCGAGCACCACGATGAGGTCACCTGCGGCGACGGTGGCGCCCTCCTCGACCGCGATCTTGACGATCGTGCCCTGCATCGGAGCGGTGAGGGAGTCGCCGGATGCCGCGGCACCCGCCTTCGCGCCGGTGGACCGCTTCGGCGCCTTCTTGCGAGCGCCGGGCCCGCCGTGGCCGGCGCCGCCACCGAGGGACAGGCCACCGGGCAGGGAGACCTCGAGCCGCTTGCCACCCACCTCGACGACGATGCTCTGGCGCTCCTGCGCCTCGGGGGCGTCAGCGGAGCCGCCGGAGTAGGCCTCGATCGTGTTGTTGAACTCGGTCTCGATCCAGCGGGTGTGGATCGTGAACTTCTCGTCCGGGTCGGCCGGGGCGAAGGCCGGGTCGGCGACGACTGCGCGGTGGAAGGGCGTGACGGTCGGCATGCCTTCGATGACGAGTTCGTCGAGGGCGCGGCGGGCACGGGCCAGGGCCTCGGTGCGGGTGCGACCGGTGACGATGAGCTTGGCGATCATCGAGTCGAACGCGCCTGCCACGGTGTCGCCCTCGAGCAGGCCGGAGTCCCAGCGGACCCCGGGGCCCTGCGGGACGCGCATCGTCGTGACGGTGCCGGGGGCGGGGAGGAAGCCGCGACCGGCATCCTCGCCGTTGATGCGGAACTCGATGGAGTGCGCGTGCGGCTCGGGGTCGGGGTAGGTCAGGGCCTCGCCGTCGGCGATGCGGAACTGCTCGCGGACCAGGTCGATGCCGGTGACCTCCTCGGAGACCGGGTGCTCGACCTGGAGGCGGGTGTTGACCTCGAGGAAGGAGATGTCGCCCTGCGGACCGACGAGGAACTCGCAGGTGCCGGCACCGACGTACCCGGCGCGGCGCAGGATCTCCTTGGAGGCCCGCAAGAGCTCGGTGTGCTGCTCGTCGGTGACGAACGGGGCCGGGGCCTCCTCGACGAGCTTCTGGTTGCGCCGCTGGAGGGAGCAGTCGCGGGTGGAGACGACGACGACGTTGCCGTGCTGGTCCGCCAGGCACTGCGTCTCGACGTGGCGGGGGTGGTCCAGGAAGCGCTCGACGAAGCACTCGCCGCGACCGAAGGCCGTGACGGCCTCGCGCACCGCCGACTCGAACAGCTCGGGGATCTCCTCGAGGTTACGGGCGACCTTCAGCCCTCGGCCACCGCCGCCGTAGGCGGCCTTGATGGCGACGGGCAGCCCGTGCTGTTTCGCGAACTCGACGACCTCGTCGGGGCCCTCGACCGGGTCGGGCGTGCCGGGAACCAGCGGGGCGTTGGCAGCGAGGGCGATGTGGCGCGCCTTGACCTTGTCGCCGAGGCTGTCGATGGCCTCGGGGCCGGGCCCGATCCACACCAGACCGGCGTCGATGACCTTCTGCGCGAAGCCGGCGTTCTCGGCGAGGAAGCCGTAGCCGGGGTGAACGGCATCCGCACCCGCCTGGTGGGCGACCTCGATGAGCTTGTCCTGCAGCAGGTAGGAGTCGCCGGGCGTCGTGCCCCCGAGGGCGTAGGCCTCGTCCGCGACCTTGACGTGGAGGGCGTCCCGGTCGGGGTCGGCGTAGACGGCCACGGATGCGATCCCGTGGTCGGCGCAGGCGCGGGCGATGCGGACGGCGATCTCACCGCGGTTGGCGATGAGGACTTTGCTGATGGCCATGCTTCGGACTCTAGCGTGACCAGCGGCGCGATCGACCGGTGGTGGGGCGGCGCTCGTGCTGCGGTGTGACGTACTCCACGAGCGGTCGGTCGTCGATCCGCGAACGGTCGGTTCCGACGCCGAGTGCCCCTTCCTGACGAGTGGGGAAGGAGCGGCTCGATCGCGGCGGCTGAGTGTCCGAACTCATGGCGCGACCTCGCCGGGCAGGAGGACGATGAAGGTGCACCGCGCTGGGTGATGCACCAACCACGAGGAGCCCGTGATGACCGCACCGCCCACCATCCCCCCGGACGCACCCGCCGGTTCACCCGGCCAGCCCGGTCAGCCGGGTCCCGCTCCGCACGCCCCCGTCGTCGCCGCGACCCCCGGACAGCTGCACTGGCTGGAGGGCGAACTGGCCCACTGGCAGTCCGAAGGCCTCGTCGACCCGGTCGCCGCGTCGGCGATCCGCAACCGCTACGTCGCGAGCCGGCGCTTCACCCTCTCCCACATCGTCCTCACCCTCGGGGCCTGCTTCGTCGGGCTCGGCCTGATCTGGCTCGTTGCGTCGAACCTGGACCAGATGTCCCCGCTCGTGCGCTTCCTGCTCATGGTGGTGATCTGGCTGGGCCTCATCGGTACCGCCGAAGTGCTCGCCGCGCGTCGCGAGCGCGAGGGTGACACGTCATCCCCCGTCGTGGGTGCGGTGCGCCTTCTCGCCGCGGGTGCCTTCGGGGCGGTGGTCTTCCAGGCGGCGCAGAGTTTGCAGGTGCCGGCGTTCGAGCCGATCCTCGTCGGGGTGTGGGGTCTGGGCGCCGTGCTGTGGGCGTATGCCGTGCGGGGGGTGGCGCCGCTCGTTCTCGGCATCGGCCTGATCGCCTTCTGGTTCGTCTGGCAGGTCATGAGTGCCGGGGAGGGCGCCTTCGCCGTCTCGACCGCCCTCGCGGCCGCTGCCCTCGCCGGGGTCTCGGTCGGCGTGGTGCACAGCATGGTCGGCTGGCGTGACTTCGCCCTGCCGTGGCGCGAGATCGGGGCGGCGCTGGGCCTGGTGGCGCTGTTCATCGCCGCGTTGCCGTTCGCCTGGGGTGAGGCTGCGGGCAGCATCGCGCTGTGGCTCGGCCTCGCGGTCGCGGGCGGTCTCGCCGTGCTGGCCCTGGCCCGCGGAGACCGCGTCGACCGGTTCGAGGTGGCCCTGTCGGCGCTGGCGCTGGCCCTGACGATCGCGCTGTCGCTGTGGCGCTTCGACCAGGACGTCATGGACACGGCCAACCTGCCGCCCGGAGCGTGGGCACGTGCCGTCTTCGCCGTGGTCGCCTACCTGTTCGTCGCGAGCGGGTATGCCGTGCTCGGCGGGATGCGGGACACGAGCCGTCTCACGTGGTTGGCGACGGCCGCCCTGGTCATCTTCGTCACCGTGCAGGCGTTCGCCGTGTTCGCTCCGATCGTGTCGGGTGCGGCGCTGTTCCTCATCGTCGGCCTCGTCCTGATCGGCACCGGCATCCTCGCCGACCGGGGCCGCCGACGGCTCGTGAGCGAGACCAAGGAGGCCCTGTCATGACCGCCCTCGAGAGCGGCATCCGACCCGATCCGGCGCAGCAGCCGCTGCCCCCGACGGGGCGCAGCCGCGCAGGGCACCTCGCACGCGTCGTGGGGGTGGTGCTCACCAGCCTGGCGCTGCTCGCCGTCGCCGTCTGGCCGCAGTTGTCGGCGCGGTTCACCGGTGACGAGGTCGTGCTGCGGGTGCAGCCGGTCGACCCGATCGACCCCTTCCGCGGTGCCTACGTCGATCTCGGCTACCCCGACCTGCCCCGCCAGCAGTTCGACGAGGTCAACCCGGTCACCGAGGAGGAGCAGCAGGCCCTGGACGCCCAACGCGGCATCGCCTACGTGCCGCTGCGCCAGCAGGGAGAGGTCTGGGTCGGTGGCGAGGTCGTGCGCACGGCGCCGGCTGACGGGCTGTACCTGACCTGTGACGACTCCAGCTGGCGACTGCGGTGCGGGATCGAGAGCTGGTTCCTGCCGCAGGCTGATGCCAAGGCCTTCGAGGATGCCGTTCGCGACGGTCGTGCGGTGGCCACCGTTCGCGTCGACGGATCGGGGCACGCCGCCCTGGTCGACGTGGAGACCCGCTGACCTGAACGGCTGGTGTCCTGGGGCCCGGCTCCTCCAGGAGGGCATCATGAGCCCATGAGCGATGACGCCGTGGACCGGGCCCAGCGAGTGCTGGAAGAAGGCATCTCCACCGACTTCAGCAAGGCGATGTCCTACGGCGCCTACCTGGACCTCGACACCTTGCTCGCCGCACAGCATCCGCGCAGTGAGCCCCAGCAGCACGACGAGCTGCTCTTCATCATCCAGCACCAGGTCGCCGAGCTCTGGCTCAAGCTGCTGCTGCACGAGATGCACTCGGCCCGCGCCCTCATCGCCGCCGACGAGCTCGCCCCGGCGCTGAAGCGGCTGGCCCGGGTCAAGCACGTGCAGAAGCAGCTCGTCGAGCAGTGGGACGTCCTGGCCACCCTCACCCCGAGCGAGTACGCCCAGATCAGGCCCTTCCTCGCGACGAGCTCGGGGTTCCAGAGCCACCAGTACCGCGCCGTGGAGTTCCTGCTCGGCAACAAGAACGCCGACATGGTGCGCCTCTTCGAGCACAGCCCCCACGAGCACGCGGAGCTGATGCGCCTGCTCGGTGAACCGACGATCTACGACGAGTTCCTGCGCTTCCTCGCCCGGCGTGGCTACCCGGTTCCTTCTGCGGTGCTCGAGCGGGACGTCACCCAGCCCTACCGGCTCGATGAGGACCTCGTCGCCGTGTTCGAGGCGGTGTACGCCTCGCCGTCCGAGCACTGGGGGGTCTACGAGACCTGCGAAGAGCTCGTCGACATCGAGGACCTGTTCCAACAGTGGCGCTTCCGCCACCTCCAGGTCGTCACCCGCACCATCGGGCACCGGCAGGGCACCGGTGGGTCGAGCGGCGTCGGCTTCCTGCGCAAGGCCCTGGACCTCACCTTCTTCCCCGAGCTGTACGCGGTGCGCGCCCTCGTGGAGTGAGCTGCCCTTGCGTCCGGCATGTTGGCTGCCCAAGGCACCAACCTGCCGGACGCGAGCAGGGATACTCAGCCCATGCCTCGCGTCATCCACACCGCTCAGGCCCTCGTCGACGCCGTGATGGAGGTGCCGTCGCTGCCGGTGCGGGGCGGCAACGTCATGGCGACGTCGTACCGTCGCTACGCCGGGGGAGCGGTGACGATCCTGCTCGCCGCGGCGCGCTCGGGCGTCGAGTGCGTGCACGCAGGGGCCGTCGGCACAGGGCCGAACGGTGACCTCGTCCGGGGGGCGCTGGCTGCTGAGGGGGTGACGTTGTCGGCGCCACCGGTGGCCGACCTCGACACGGGTGTGTGCGTCGTGCTCGTCGAGCCCAGTGCCGAACGCACCTTCGTGACCACCCAGGGTGCCGAGCGGCAGATCACGGTGCAGTCCCTGGCCGCCTCGAACCCGGTGCCCGGAGACCTCGTGTGCGTCAGCGGCTACTCGCTGGTGGGCCGCACGCGTGACCCGCTCGTCGAGTGGCTGGACACCCTGGCCGACGGTGTCGTCGTCGTGCTCGATCCCGGAGCCACCTTCGCCGGGCTGGCCGAGCCGCTGCGTGACCGGGTGCTCGCCCGCACCGATGTCTGGACCGGCAACGCCGACGAGGCAGCCGCGCTCACCGGGGTGCGGGGGATGCGTGAGGCCGCTGAGGTCGTCGCCACCCTCCTCGCACCGGATGCCGTGACGATCGTTCGCGACGGCGCTCGCGGGTGCGCGGTGCGTGAGTCGGGCCGCACGACCCACTGTCCGGGACACCCGCAGCGACCGGTGGACACCAACGGTGCGGGGGACACCCACACGGGGGTGCTGCTCGCCGAGCGGGCCACGGGGGCATCGTGGCCGGAGGCCGCTGCCCGGGCCAATACGGCAGGGGCCATCAAGGTGACCCGTCGTGGCCCGGACACGGCGCCGACCCGGGCAGAGATCGACGCCTTCCTGGCAGCCCTCCCCCGCTGACCTGCGCGGGGTCGAGGTGTTACCGCACGTGGATCCCTGCAGAAATACCTCGAATCAGCGGAGGGTGCCCGGCTCGTCCAATCCCTCGAGGTCCTCGCGGCAGCGTCGCTCGAAGTCCACGAGCTCGGCCAGCGCCGACTCGAGGTCTCGGCGCCGCTGCTCGAGGTCGCTGCGGCGCTCGCCGATCTGGGCCAGCACGTACTCGAGCTGGCTGCGCCGCCCGCGTGGCACGTCGTAGAGGTCGATGATCGTGCGGATCTCGTCGAGTGGGAAGCCGAGCCGCCGCCCGCGCAGGATGAGCCCGAGTCGGGTGCGGTCGCGCCGGTGGTAGACCCGGGTGGTGCCGCGCCGCTCGGGGGAGATGAGCCCGAGGTCCTCGTAGTGCCGAACGGTGCGGTGGGTGACGCCGAACTCGTCCGCGATCTGCGCGATGCTCCAGGTCCCCTCGCCCGTCTCGGTGCGCCCGCGACGACGTCCCGCCGCGCTCTCGCGTCCGCTCCCAGCGGTCGGCGAGCGGACGGCATCCGTCGTGGGGCTTGTCATACCGGGCAGTATTGCTTTACGTTGACGTCAACGTCAAGAACGTTGCCACCCGCTGTGCGCCGCGACCCGGCGCCGGCACCACTGCGCGAAGGGGCGCCGAATGTTCGAGCTGAGCAAGGACCACGAGGACTTCCGGGCGGTTGTGCGCGACTTCGCCACCGAGGCCGTCGAGCCACACGTCGCCCAGTGGGACCGTGACCACCACTTCCCGGCCGACCTCGTGCCCCGCATGGGCGAGCTCGGGCTGTTCGGCCTCGTCGTCCCCGAGGCCTACGGCGGCTCGCTCGAGGACGCCGACGGCGGCGCCTTCACGAGCCTGTGCATCGCCATCGAGGAGCTCGGCCGGGTCGACCAGTCGATCGGCATCACCCTCTCCGCGGGGGTGGGGCTCGGCATCAACCCGATCCTCACCTACGGCACCGACGCGCAGAAGGAGCGCTTCCTGCCCGACCTCGTCGCTGGCCGCGCGCTCGCGGGCTTCGGGCTCACCGAGCCGGATGCCGGGAGCGACGCGGGTGCCACGCGCACCAAGGCGGTGCTCGAGAACGGGGAGTGGGTGGTCGACGGGTCGAAGGCTTTCATCACGAACTCCGGCACCGACATCACCTCGGTCGTCACGGTGACGGCCCGCACCGGCACCGACGCCGACGGCCGCCCCGAGATCTCGGCGATCATGATCCCCTCGGGCACCTCCGGGTTCACCGTCGAGGCGCCCTACGACAAGCTCGGCTGGAACATCTCGGACACCCACGGGCTGTCCTTCGCCGGCTGCCGCGTGCCCGAGGAGAACCTGCTCGGGCAGCGTGGCCACGGCTTCCGCCAGTTCCTCAAGACCCTCGACGACGGCCGGATCGCGATCAGTGCGCTGGCCCTGGGCCTCATCACCCGCATGCGCGAGGAGGCCACCGCCTACGCGAGGACCCGCACCGCGTTCGGGCGGCCGATCGGGGTCAACCAGGGCGTCGCGTTCCCCATCGCCGACCTGCTCGTCATGGAGGAGAACTCGCGCCTGCTGACCTACCGCGCCGCGTGGCTCAAGGACGAGCAGGAGGCCGGGCGCCGCTCGGTCGCCGACGTCAAGCAGGCGGCGGCCGTGGCCAAGCTCTACACCTCCGAGGCCGCCGTCACGGCGACCCGGATCGCCACGCAGGTGTTCGGGGGCAACGGCTTCATGGAGGAGTACCCCGTGGCTCGCTTCTACCGCGACGCGAAGATCCTCGAGATCGGTGAGGGCACGTCCGAGGTGCAGCGCATGGTCATCGCCAAGTCGCTCGGCCTGCCGTCATGACCCAGCCCGGCGGGGGCGACCCGCGCGTCGCGGACGTCCGGGCGCGGCTGGAAGCCGCGCACACGGCATCCGAGCGCCCGACCGAGAAGGCCGCCGCCAAGCTCGCCTCCCAGAACAAGCTCTACGTGCGCGACCGGATCGCCCTGCTCATCGACGAGGACAGCTTCGTCGAGGACGGCCGCTACGCGAACAGTCGGGCGCCGGGTCTGCCAGCCGACGGCGTCGTCACCGGGCGCGGGACGGTCGACGGGCGCCCCGTCATCGTCATCGCCAACGACCCGACGGTGAAGGCGGGCTCGTGGGGTGCGCGCACCGTCGAGAAGATCGTGCGCGCGACCGAGGCAGCGCTGCGCGAGGAACTGCCCGTCTTCTGGCTCGTCGACAGCGCGGGCGCGCGGATCACCGACCAGGTCGAGATGTTCCCCGGGCGCCGAGGGGCGGGGCGGATCTTCCACCACCAGGTCGCCCTGTCGGGCAAGGTGCCGCAGATCTGCTGCCTGTTCGGGCCGTCAGCGGCCGGTGGGGCCTACATCCCGAGCTTCTGCGACCTCATCATCATGGTCGAGGGCAACGCCTCCATGTACCTCGGCAGCCCGCGGATGGCCGAGATGGTCGTGGGGGAGAAGGTCTCGCTCGAGGAGATGGGCGGAGCGCGGATGCACTGCACCGTCTCCGGTGTGGGTGACCTGCTCGCCCACGACGACGCCGAGGCCATCGAGCTCGCCCGGTTGTACTTCTCCTACCTGCCCGGTAACTGGCGCGGCCCGCTGCCGACCTACCACGCCGAGGAGCCGTCGGCCCCGTTGACCCGGGCGAGCGTGCCCGAGCGTGAGAGCCAGCCCTTCGACATCCACGAGGTCATCGACGGACTGGTCGACGAGCACAGCTTCTTCGAGATCAAGCCGCTCTTCGCCTCCGAGCTCGTGGTCGGCTTCGGTCGCATCGACGGCGAGAGCGTCGGCATCGTCGCGAACAACTCGGCCGTCAAGGGCGGGGTGCTCTTCAGCGACTCGGCCGACAAGGCCACCCGGTTCATCTGGCTGTGTGACGCCTTCTCGGTCCCCCTCATCTACCTCGCGGACGTACCCGGCTTCATGATCGGCTCGGAGGTCGAGCGCGGCGGGATCATCCGGCACGGGGCGAAGATGGTCTCGGCCGTGGCATCGGCCACGGTGCCGCAGTTCTGCGTCGTCGTGCGCAAGGCCTACGGCGCCGGGTTGTACGCGATGGGCGGCCCGGGGTTCGGCCCGGACGCCACGATCGCGCTGCCCACCGCGCGGATCGCCGTCATGGGCCCCGAGGCCGCGGTGAACGCCGTCTACGCGAACAAGATCGCCGAGGTCGAGGCGGCCGAGGGGGTGCAGGCGCGTGACGCGTTCGTCGCCGCCCGGCGCGCCGAGTACGAGGCCGACGTCGACCTCGAACGGCTCGCGGCCGACCTCGTGCTCGACCAGGTCATCGAGGCCGATGCGCTGCGTGACGAGCTGCGCCGGCGCCTGAACTACGCGGCGCGGCGCGACCGGCACTTCAGCGACAAGCGCCGCGACGTCCCTCCCGTCTGATCCCGCGGACGGTCGCGGTCAGGGGGTGGGGGTGCGCAGGTCGTGCCAGGCCAGGCCGAGCTCGCGCACCAGCTCGCGCAGCAGTGGCAGGGAGACACCGACCACGGTGCTCGGGTCGCCCTCGATCGCGGTGACGTACGGCCCGCCCAAGCCGTCGATCGTGAAGGCGCCCGCGACCGCCAGCGGCTCTCCCGTCGCGATGTAGGCCTCGACCTCGTCGTCGTCGAGGTCAGCGAAGTGCACCACCGTGGATGCCGTGCCACCCACCATCCCGCCGGTACCGCCGTCGTCGGCGTGCCGGGCGTCGACGAGCCAGTGCCCGGTGTGGAGGGTGCCCGTGCGCCCGCGCATCCGCCGCCAGCGCTCGACCGCCTCGGCGGCATCGGCCGGCTTGCCGTGCACCTCACCGTCGAGCTCCAGGACGGAGTCGCAGCCAAGGACCAGCAGGTCGTCCGGGAGGTCGTCGGTCTCGTCGGCACCATCGGTGTCACCCGTCTCGTCGGCCTCGATCGTGCTGACGATGTCCTCGGCCTTGGCCCGGGCGAGGAGCAGGGCCACGTCTGGCGCCTCCAGCGGCCCGCTCATGGCCTCGGCCGCAGCGACGGCGGCGTCCTCGTCGACGGAGGACACCCGCACGTGGGGCGTCACGCCCGCGGCGATGAGCGTCGTGCGGCGGGCGGGGGACGCGGAGGCGAGCAGGAGCGTGAGGCGTGCGGACGGCATACGGGACAACCTAACCCGGCCCCCGCGTGGCGCTCGTCTCCTCGGTGCGGCACTCGTCAACTACGCGGCGTAGTATTGCCGTCGTCCGGTCCTCCCGGGGCGGGACGAGGAGGAGATGTCCGTGGCCGGAGAAGATCGCGACCTCACCCCGCTCGCGTCGGTGGGTCAGGGCCGGCCCCGGTCGGGGCCCGTCCGCTCGCAGCGGCCCGTCTACGTCGACCTCCTGCCGCCGTGCAACGCGGGCTGTCCCGCGGGCGAGAACATCCAGGCGTGGCTGGCCCTGGTCAAGGGCGGCGACCCCGAGGCCGCCTGGCGCCGGCTGACGCTCGACAACCCCTTCCCCGCCATCCACGGGCGGGTCTGCTACCACCCCTGCGAAGCCGCGTGCAACCGTGCCGATCTCGACGGCGCCGTGTCCATCCACGGGGTCGAGCGGTTCCTCGGCGACCAGGCCATCGAGCACGGCTGGGCCTTCGACCCGCCACCGCCGGCCACCGGCCACCGCGTCCTCGTCATCGGCAGCGGCCCGAGCGGGCTGTCCGCGGCCTACCACCTCGTGCGCCTCGGGCACGCGGTGACGGTGCGCGACGTCGGGGGCGAGCCGGGCGGGATGATGCGCTACGGCATCCCGACCTACCGCCTGCCGCGCGCCGTGCTCGACGCCGAGATCGACCGGCTGCGCGACCTCGGGGTCGTCATCGAGCAGGGCCACCGGGTCGAGGACCTCGAGGCCGAGATGCGCGACGGGTCCTTCGACGCCGTCTTCGTCGCCGTCGGTGCCCACCTGTCCACCCGCGTCGACATCCCCAACCAGGACGCCTCCCGCGTCATGGATGCCGTCGAGTTCCTCCGCGGTGCCGCGTCGGGCACGCAGCCCCCCCTCGCCGGGCGCGTCGCGGTGTACGGCGGCGGAAACACCGCGATGGATGCCGCCCGCGTCGCCCGCCGGCTCGGAGCCGACGACACCGTGATCGTCTACCGCCGCACCCGCGACCAGATGCCCGCCCACGAGTCCGAGGCGCAGGACGCCGAGGAGGAGGGCATCCGGATCAACTGGCTGCGCACCATCAGCTCGATGGGGGACACCGACCTCACCGTCGAGGTCCAGGAGCTCGACGAGCACGGCCGCCCCCACGGCACCGGGCGGTTCGAGACCCTGGAGGCCGACACCGTGATCCTCGCGCTCGGCCAGGCCAGTGACACCGGCTTCCTCCGGGGCATCCCGGGCCTGGAGTTCCAGGGAGACACCGTGCAGGTGTCCAAGGACACCCTGATGACCGGGGTGCCGGGCATCTTCGCCGGGGGCGACGCCGTCCCGAGCCAGCGGACCGTCACGGTGGGCGTCGGCCACGGCAAGCGGGCCGCCCGGGCGATCGACGCGTGGCTGCGCGGTGACGCCGTGCACCGCGCGCCCAAGCACCCCCTCGCGAGCCTGGACCAGCTCAACCTCTGGTACTTCGGCGTGCACGACCGCCGCGAGGAGGCCGTGCTCGACCCGGCGACCCGGGCGCTGACCTTCGACGAGGTGCTGACCGGGCTGTCCCCGACCGAGGCGGTCTTCGAGGCCGGCCGCTGCCTGTCGTGCGGCAACTGCTTCGAGTGCGACGGCTGCCTCGGCGCCTGCCCGGAGGGCGCCGTCATCAAGCTCGGGGTCGGGCTGCGCTACGAGTTCGACGACGCCCGGTGCACGGGCTGCGGTGCCTGCTACCGGCAGTGCCCCGTCCACGCCATCGACATGATCCCGGAGGGCTGACCCGATGCGCGTCACGATCGACGGCAACGAGGCGGCGGTCGACGTCGCCTACCGCCTCAACGAGCTCTGCGCGATCTACCCGATCACGCCGTCCTCGACGATGGCCGAGCTCGCCGACGAGTGGGCCAGCCACGGGCGCGCCAACGTCTGGGGCACGGTTCCCACGGTCATGGAGATGCAGAGCGAGGGTGGCGCGGCGGGGGCGATGCACGGCGCCCTCCAGGGAGGGGCGCTCAGCACGACCTTCACGGCGTCCCAGGGCCTGCTGCTCATGATCCCCAACATGTACAAGATCGCCGGTGAGCTGACCTCGACGGTGTTCCACGTCGCGGCCCGGTCGCTGGCCGCCCAGGGGCTGTCGATCTTCGGCGACCACTCGGACGTCATGGCGGTGCGGCAGACGGGGTTCGCCCTCCTGGCGTCGGCGTCGGTGCAGGAGGCCCACGACATGGCGCTCGTCGCCCAGGCCGCCACGCTGCGCACGCGCGTCCCGTTCGTCCACTTCTTCGACGGCTTCCGGACCTCCCACGAGCTGAACACCGTCGAGCTCATCGACGACGAGGTGCTCCGGTCGGTGGTCCCCGAGGCCCTCGTGCGCGAGCACCGGGCCCGCGCCCTGACGCCTGAGCAACCGTTCGTGCGGGGGACGGCGCAGAACCCCGACGTGTACTTCCAGGCGCGCGAGACCGTGAACCCGTTCTACGCCCGCACGGCCGCGGTCGTGCAGGACGTCATGGACGAGGTCGCCGGCCACACCGGGCGCGCGTACCGGGTCGTCGAGTACCACGGCCACCCCGAGGCCGAGCGGGTCGTCGTCGTCATGGGCTCCGCCGCGGAGACGGTGCGCGAGACAGTGGCCCACCTCGTCGCCGGCGGCGACCGGGTCGGGGTGCTCCAGGTGCGCCTGTACCGCCCCTTCCCGTCGGCGGAGCTGGTCGAGGCGCTGCCGGACAGCGTGCGCGCGGTGGCGGTCCTCGACCGCACCAAGGAGCCCGGCTCCAACGGGGAGCCGCTCTACCTCGACGTCCTCGCCACCCTGGCCGAGGCCGGCTCGCGCGGTGAGCGAGACGGCATCCCCCGGGTCATCGGCGGGCGGTACGGGCTGTCGTCCAAGGAGCTCACGCCGGGCATGGCGGCGGGCGTGTTCGCCGAGCTCGCACTCGACGCGCCGCGGCGCCGGTTCACCCTGGGCATCACCGACGACGTCGGCGGCACGAGCCTGCCCTACGACGCCACCCTCGACATCGAGGACCCGCAGACGCTGCGGGCCGTCTTCTACGGGCTGGGCTCGGACGGCACGGTCGGGGCCAACAAGAACACCATCAAGATCCTGGGCGCCGACCCCGAGGTGCACGCCCAGGCCTACTTCGTCTACGACTCCAAGAAGTCCGGCGGGCTGACCGTCTCGCACCTGCGCTTCGGCCCGCACCCCATCCACGCTCCGTACCTCGTGAGCCGGGCCGGCTTCGTCGGCTGCCACCACCTCGGGCTGCTCGAGACCGTCGACGTCCTGGCCTGCGCGCAGGAGGGGGCCACCCTGCTGCTCAACGCGCCCCAGCCGCCCGACGAGGTGTGGGACGCCATCCCCGGGCCGGTCCAGCAGGGGATCATCGACAAGCGGCTGCGCCTGTATGCCGTGGACGCCACGTCCGTGGCCCGCGGCGCCGGGCTGCCCGGCCGGACCAACACCGTGCTCCAGACCTGCTTCTTCGCGATCTCGGGCGTCCTGCCCGCCGACGAGGCCGTCGCCCGGGTCAAGGCCGCGATCCGCAAGACCTACGGTCGGCGCGGTGCCGAGGTGGTGCGGCGCAACGAGGCGGCCGTGGACGCCACCCTCGCGGCCCTGCACGAGGTGCCGGTTCCCGCAGCCCGGACCTCCTTGCGGGACCTGCCCGACGTTGTCCCGCGCGACGCCCCGCCATTCGTGCGCACCGTGACCGCCGAGATGATGGCCGGTCGGGGTGACGCCCTGCCCGTGAGTGCCCTGCCGGTCGACGGCACCTACCCCAGCGGCACGTCTGCCTACGAGAAACGGCGGATCTCCGACCTCGTCGCCGACTGGGATCCCGACACCTGCATCCAGTGCGGGACGTGCAGCTTCGTCTGCCCGCACAGCGTCATCCGGTCGGTGTTCTACGACGGCGATGCCCTCGACGGTGCCCCCGAGGGGTTCCGCTCGGCACCGCTCAACGCCGCCGGGCTGCCGGGGTCGCGCTACACGCTCCAGGTCTACGTCGAGGACTGCACCGGGTGCGGGCTGTGCGTCGAGTCCTGCCCGGTCAGCCCGCTCGTGGTGCCCGGGATGCCGGGGGCGCCCGAGCGCAAGGCGATCAACCTCGCACCGCTCGAGCCGGTGCTCGAGGCCGAGCGCGAGAACATCGCCTTCTTCGAGACCCTGCCCGTGAACGACCGCTCCCGCGTGGACTTCGGCACGGTGCGGGGCACCCAGTTCCTCCAGCCGCTCTTCGAGTTCTCGGGAGCGTGCACGGGCTGCGGCGAGACGCCCTACCTCAAGCTGCTCACCCAGCTCTTCGGCGAGCGGCTCACCGTCGCGAACGCCACCGGGTGCTCCTCGATCTACGGCGGCAACCTCCCGACGACGCCGTGGACGAAGAACGCCGCCGGGCGCGGTCCCGCCTGGTCGAACTCCCTGTTCGAGGACAACGCCGAGTTCGGGCTCGGGCTGCGTCTGGCCGCCGACCTCCACACGGAGCTGGCCCGGGAGCGGCTCGGCCAGCTGAGGGATCAGGTCGGCGCCGACCTGGCGGACGGCATCCTCGAGGCCGGTCAGGTGCGCGAGTTCGAGCTCACCGCGCAGCGCGAGCGGGTCGCCGAGCTGCTGCGCCGCCTCGAGGGGATGACCGGGCCGGTCGTGGAGGACCTGCGCAGCGTGGCCGACCACCTCCTGCGGCGCACCGTGTGGATCGTCGGCGGCGACGGCTGGGCGTACGACATCGGCTCCGGCGGCCTGGACCACGTGCTCGCCAGCGGTCGAGACGTCAACGTGCTCGTGCTCGACACCGAGGTGTACTCCAACACCGGCGGCCAGTCCTCGAAGGCCACGCCGATCGGCGCCGTCGCCAAGTTCGCCGCGGCGGGCAAGTCAGTGGCCAAGAAGGACCTCGCCCTCCAGGCCATCGCGTACGGCACCGTGTACGTGGCCCGGGTGGCGATGGGTGCCGACCCCCAGCAGACCTTGACCGCGCTGCGCGACGCGGAGGCCTACGACGGGCCCTCGCTCGTCATCGCCTACAGCCACTGCATCGCCCACGGCATCGAGATGCGCCAGGGCCTGGACCAGCAGTACCGCGCCGTCGCCTCCGGGCACTGGCCGCTCGTGCGCTACGACCCCGCGGTGCGGGCGAGCGGGGGCAACCCGTTCCAGCTCGACTCGCCCCGGCCCCGCCTCCCGCTCGAGGACTACGTCTACCACGAGCTGCGCTACCGGATGCTGCGCAACTCCGACCCCGCCGAGGCGGAACGGCTGCTGCGCCTGAAGCAGGAGGCCGTCGACCAGCGGTGGCAGACGTACGAAGAGATGGCGACCCGCGGTGCCGACCGGTTCGCCGCCGACACGAGGAGGACCTAGGTGAGCGACCTCTCGACGAGCTACCTCGGGCTGGCGCTGCGCAACCCGCTGGTGGCCAGCGCGTCCCCGCTGTCCGAGGGCGTGGACCGGGTGCGGGCCCTGGCCGACTCGGGGGTGGGTGCCGTCGTCATGTACTCGCTCTTCGAGGAGGAGGTGCACCGGGAGCAGCTGCGCGACCTCATGGTCAGCGAGGCGCACGAGGACGCCTTCGGGGAGGCGCTGTCCTACTTCCCGAACGTCCCGAGCGCCGGGACCGGCGGTGCGACGCGGTACCTGCGGCTGCTCGAGCAGTCCGCGGCCGCGGTCGAGGTGCCGGTCGTCGCGAGCCTCAACGGGAGCACCGCCGGCGGTTGGGTGGGGTTCGCGCGCTCGATGCAGGATGCCGGTGCCGCCGCGATCGAGCTGAACGTGTACTTCGTGCCGGGAGACCCCCACACCCGGGCGCGCGACGTCGAGGACCGCCACGTCGGGATCCTCCAGCAGGTCAGGGAGGCCGTCTCGGTGCCGGTGGCGGTCAAGCTGAGCCCGCACTTCAGCTCCACCGGGGAGATGGCGATGCGCCTGGATCGGGCGGGGGCCAACGGGCTCGTGCTGTTCAACCGCTTCCTCCAGCCCGACGTCGACCCGGAGGCGCTCGCGGTGACGACGGGGGTCACGCTGTCGACCCCGGCCGAGGCCCGCGTGGCCCGAACCTGGATCGCCATCCTGCGCGGGCACGTCACCGCCTCCCTGGCCGCGACCACCGGGGTCGACGGGGCCGCGGACGTCGTGTCGTACCTCCTGGCCGGGGCCGACGTCGTCATGACGGCGTCCGCGCTGCTGCGCCACGGGGTCGGCCACGCCGGCGTGCTCCTGGACGGGCTGGAGGACTGGATGCGGCGCAAGGGCTTCGCCACGCCCGAGGAGTTCCGGGGCCTGCTGGCCGTCCCCGTCGGCGTGGACCAGAGCGCCTACGAGCGCGCCGGCTACGTCGAGGCACTGGAGAAGGCGCGCAGGACCTACGGCGACCTCACCGGTGCCTCGCGGGGTCAGCCGACGATCTCGTCGACGTAGCACCAGCGCCAGGCCTCGCCGGGCTCGATGCTGCGCATCACCGGGTGCCCGGTCTCGCGGAAGTGGGCCTCGGCGTGTCGACCGGGCGTGGAGTCGCAGCAGCCGACCTCACCGCAGGTCGCGCAGGCCCGCAGCTGCACCCAGCGCACCCCGTCGGCAAGGCAGCGCGGGCAGCCCTCGGCGGTGGTCGGCGCCTTGGGGACCTCAGCGGCGGCCAGGTGCTCACAGGCCCCCGCGATGCGGTCCGGCGGGCGCAGGGGGGAGGCCCGCACGGCGCCGCTGCGGGTGGCACTCCACACCAGGGCGGTCTCCTCGGCGTCGAGCTGGCCGAGCACCGCGCTGAGCACCGCGTGGTCGACGTGGCCCTCGCCGCGGATGCGCATCAGCTCGGCGCGCTCCTCACGGATCATCTTCGTGCGCAACCGGGCGTGGGCCTCGCTCGGCGTCTCGTCGTCGCCGGGCCCGAGCGTGCCGAGGCGTTCCCAGCTGCGGTTGACCCGGGCACTGGCCTGGTCTCGGATCGCGGCGACCGCGGTCGGGTCGGCGGCCGGGTCGGCCTCGATGAGGCGGAGGCCAGCACCCGTCGTGGCCCCGAGGACGGTGGCCTCGACGAGGGCGTCCTCGCGCGGGTCCGGCCCGCGGACGTCGAGGGCGCGGGCGAGCGAGGGCAGGGTCAGGCCCTGGAGCAGGAGCGTGCCGACCGTGACCACCAGGGCGATCACGATGAGCTCGGCGCGCAGCGGCGTCTCCTCGGGCAGGGTCAGGGCCGCCGCGAGGGTCACGACACCTCGCATCCCGGCCCAGGAGCCCACGAGACCTTCCCGGATGCCGTCGCTGCGGTCGGGTGCCCGCCGCGCGCCGATGAGGGAGAACGGCACGATCCACAGCGGACGCAGCAGCAGGCAGGTCACGAGGACGGCCCCGCCGACGAGAAGGGTTCGCCCGAGTGAGCCGTCGCCCTCGCCGACCGCTTCGAGCAGGGATGCGATCTGGAGCCCGATGAGGAGGAAGACGGCGTTCTCCAGCACGAAGGTGACGCTCGACCAGTTGATCCGCTCCGCGAGGCGTGAGGGTGCCGACTGCAGGATGGGGGCCTTGTGGGCCAGGAGCAGGCCGGCCGTGACGACGGACAGCACCCCGGAGGCGCCGACGAGCTCGGCGGGCACGTAGGCGATGTACGGCGCGACGAAGGACAGCGCGGTGTCTGCCGGCACCTCGTGCAGCTGGCGACGCAGTGCGCCGATCGCCAGGAACGCAGCAAAGCCGATGGCGATGCCACCGACCGAGGCGATGAGCAAGTCGGTCGCCACGGACGGGACCGTCACCTCTGGGACCTCGCCATGGGTCGCTGCCCCGTGGGCGGCCAACCCGGCCGCAGCCAGGGCCGTGCGCAGGGTGACGAGCGCGGTCGCGTCATTGAGCAGCGACTCACCTTCGAGGATCGTCGTGACCCGCCGGGGCAGGCCGATGCTGCGGGCCACGGACGTGGCCGCCACGGCATCCGGTGGCGCGACGATCGCTCCGAGGGCGATGGCGACGGCGAACGGGATCGGCAGCAGCAACCACGCGACGACGGCCACGCCCAGGGCGGTGAAGAGCACGAGCCCGACGGACAGGCCGAGGATGGAGGCCCGGTTGGCCCTGATGTCGAGCAGCGACGTCGACAGGGCCGCGGCGTAGAGCAGCGGCGGCAGCAGGCCGTACAGGACGAGGTCGCTGGAGAGCGTCAGCTGCGGCACGGCCGGCACGAACGACAGCACCGCCCCGGCGAGCAGCAGCGCGATCGGCGTCGGCACCCCGACGGGTGCGGCCAGGCGGCTGCCGACGATGACGACGAGCACGATGGCCACGATGGCCGAGGCGAGTTCCACCGCTGGATTGTGCCTCGTCAGGCGGGCGGTGGCGACAGGTCGCCCACGAGGTAGTGCTCGAGCACCGGCCCGAGGGCACCGACGAGCTCGTCCCGCGAGGCGGTCGCGAGCCGCGGCAGGCCGACGACGTGGCGGGTGAAGGCCATGCCGGCCACCTGCGACGCGGCGAGGGACGCCCGCAGCGTGGGGTCGTCGCCTCCGAGGTGGTGGGCCAGCGGGCCGAGGAGGCGCTCCATGAGCAGGTCGCGCACGAGGACGGCGGCAGCCTCCTCCGAGGCGGCGGCCCGCAGCAGCCCGGTCATCGTCTGGCGTGCCTCGGGGGTGTCCATGATGCCGATCGCGAAGCCCGCGAGCCGGAAGCCGACCCCGGTCCGCCCGGGCCCGAGCAGTGCGGGGATCACGACGTCAGGGTCGAAGGGGAGCTCCACCACGCTGACGAAGAGCTCCTGCTTGGAGCCGAAGTAGTGCGACACGAGGCGGGTGTCGACCCCGGCGTCCTTGGCGATGCCGCGCAACGTTGTTCGGGGGTAGCCCTGCTCGGCGAAGGCGCGGGCCGCGGCCGCGAGGATGGCCTCGCGGGTGCCGCTGCCCGCGGGCCGGCGCCCCCGGGCCACGGCCCCGCGCCCGTCCCCGGCCGGCTCCGAACCCATCAGTCGAGCACGGCGTCGCGCAGCACGTCGAGCCCCACCGACCCGACGTCGAGGGCGCGTCGGTGGAAGTCCTTCAGCGAGAACGCGTCGCCGGCGCGCTGCTGGGCCTCGTCGCGCAGCTGCAGCCAGAGCCGCTCGCCGACCTTGTAGCTCGGGGCCTGCCCCGGCCAGCCGAGGTAGCGGTTGAGCTCGAAGCGCAGCATCTCCTCACCCTCGTTGGAGTGCGCGCGCAGGAAGGTCCAGGCCTTGTCGTACGTCCACGACCCGCCACCCACCTCGGCCGGGGCCTCGAAGCCGCAGTGCACCCCGATGTCGAGGACGACACGGGCGGCGCGCAGCGACTGGCCGTCGAGCAGGCCGAGGTAGTTGCCCGGGTCGTCCATGAAGCCCAGCTCGGCCATGAGCCGTTCCGCGTAGAGCGCCCACCCCTCGCCGTGCCCGCTCGTCCAGCACATCATCCGGCGCCACTTGTTGAGCAGCTCTCGGCGGTAGACGGTCTGGCCGACCTGGAGGTGGTGCCCCGGGACCCCCTCGTGGTAGACGGTCGTCAGCTCGCGCCAGGTGCCGAACTCGGTGACGCCCTTGGGGACCGACCACCACATCCGTCCCGGTCGGCTGAAGTCGTCGCTCGGCCCGGTGTAGTAGATGCCACCCGTCTGGGTGGGGGCGATCAGGCACTCGATGGTGCGCACCGGCTCCGGGATGTCGAAGTGCGTGTCGGCCATCGCCATGATGACCTCGTCGGCGCGCTCCTGCATCCAGTCGCGCAGCGCGTCGGTTCCGTGCAGCTGGTAGCGCGGGTCTCCCTCGAGGTGGACGATGGCCTCGCGGACGCCCGCACCCGGCAGGATGCGGTCGGCGGTTCGCGCCATGTCGTCGGTGATCCGGGCGAGCTCCTCCTGCCCCCAGGTGTAGGTCTCCTCGAGATCCACCGTGGCACCGAGGAACGAGCGAGAGGCGAGGCCGTAGCGTTCGCGCCCCGCGGCATCCGAGGTCGGGGCGAGCCCGAGCAGTCGCTCGCGCAACGCGGTGCCGATCTGCTCGTAGGCCTGCGCGGCGGCCCGGGCGCCGCGGTCGAGGTCGGCCCGCACCGAGTCGTCGAGGGGGGTGCCGTCGGCGCTGGCCCCTTGCGCGAAGGTGGCGAAGAAGCCGTCGGGGGCGGTGAGCTCCTCGCACTGGACGATGCAGGCCTCGACCTGCCGCCGCGGCGTGACAAGGCCCCGGTCGGCACTGTCGAGGAGGGTCTGCGTGTACTGCTCCAGGGCCTGCGGCACCGCGGACAGTCGGGCGGCGATGGTGGCCCAGTTCTCCTGGGTGCCGGTGGGCATGAGGTCGAAGACGTCGCGGCAGGCCTGCAGGGGGGAGGCGATGACGTTGAGGGCCATGGCGTCGTAGCCGGCGTCGTGGGTCTCGATGACGAGGCCGAGGCGTTCGCGCATGGCGGCGACCGTCACCCGGTCGACGGCATCCGCTGGCTCGACGCCGTCGAGGGCGGCCAGGGTCCGGCGCGCGAGGTGTGCGTGGTGGGCGAAGCCGTCCGGGGAGAGGTCGTCGAGCTCGGTGTCCCTGCCGGGGACACCCAGGTAGGTGGCCTCGATCGGGCTGGCGACGATGGCGGCGTCGAAGTAGGCGTCGGCCACGGCGTCGACGGCGGTGGTGGTACGGGGCTCGGCGGTCGGCTCGGTCACCCTCTGGACGCTACCGGAGCACCCCGTCCCGAGATCGACCAACAGGTCACCCGGGGTACGCCTGGCCCCGTCCCGACATCGACCAATAGGTCACCCGGGGTACGGCTGGCTGCCACCGCGCCGAGCCAGACCCCGCCATAGGCTCTCGGCCATGAAACCCGTGGTGACTTCGCTCAACATCGGTGGTGCCCGCAGCGGCATCCGGCCCCGCGGCGGCGACACGGCGATCGACAAGCGCCCGGTCGACACGATCGAGGTGCGCGACCCCGGCCCGAAGCGCGGTGGCCTGGGAAGCGGGGTGCTGGGAGACGACGTCGTCAGCCGAAAGCACCACGGTGGGTCACAGCAGGCGGTGTATGCCGTGGCGCGCGAGGAGCTGGACTGGTGGGGCGCCGAGCTCGGCCGGGACCTGCGGGACGGCATGTTCGGGGAGAACCTCACCACCCTCGGACTCGATGTGGATGCCGCTGTCGTCGGTCAGCGGTGGACGGTGGGCTCGGCGGTGCTCGAGGTGACGGGACCGCGGATCCCGTGCGCGACCTTCGCCGCCTGGATGGGGGAGCGGGGGTGGGTGCGCCGGTTCACCGAGCGAGGCCGAACCGGTGCGTACCTCGCGGTGGTCGAGCCCGGTGTGCTCTTGGTCGGCGACACCATCGAGGTGGGGCAGCCGCCGGAGCACGGCATCACCGTGCCCGAGGTGTTCGGCGCCTTCATGGGCGACGACGACCTCGCGGCCCGGGTCGTCGCGGCGCAGGTGCTCGCGCCGGCCGACAGCCTCGACCTGGAGCGCAGCCTCGCCCGCCGTCGCCAGATCGACCAATAGGTCACTCGGGGGACGGTCGAATCGATCGCGCACCGTCGCAAGGGCAGCATCACGCAGCAGCGGTGTCCACTCGGAAGTGGCGACGCCAGCCGTCGGACAGGACCGCGGGAACCGGAATGCCCAGAGACTCCATGGCGCTGCGGATCCGCTCCAGCAGTTGCTCGGGGAGTCCGTAGAGGTCATCGGCCGTCACGATGACGAAGGTCCAACCATCGCGCTCCTTCAGGCCGGATCGGCGCTCGTCATCGTGTGCCTTCTGCGCGGGTTCCTCGTGCCAACGGCCGTCGTACTCGATCGCCAGCAGCGCGTCCTCGTAGCCGAGCTCGATGCGAAACCGCACATTGCCTTCGACGTCCCGCAGCCGGATGTTCACCTCGGGCTCGCGAAGCCCAGCCAGCACCATCAGGAGCCGAAGCGCACTCTCCGGGACTGAGTCGACGCCCTTCCTCACGAGTTTCGCCGCGCTGAGAGCCTCCACCCGGCACTGGCCCGGCCAGTTTTGCGCATAGGCGATGAGGTCATCCGGCGTGCACCGCCCCTTCTTGACGAGTCGGTCTCCGAGAGCGACGAGATCGACCAACCCGAGGTGCCTCGCCAGGTGGCAGAACGTCTGGGCAGGCGAGGTGACTGGGAGCCCGTGCCGGAACCTGATGTCGAGGCGATGCCGGAAACGGTGCGGTTTCGCCCCGCTGACGCGAAACCTGACATCTCGCATGAACGCGACGTGGATCCACTCGTTGTCGGGAACGACGCCGCCCCACAACCGTGCTGCGGTCCAGTGGCTGAGCACCCCACCTTCGGGGCAGACCAGCATGGCTGCGCGCGACCGCACGACAACCGTGTCGGGGATCCGGGCGTCGACCACCACGCCGGTGAAGACCGTGCGGAAGTCCGGGCTTCGCAGCCTCCGATCCGAGACCCCGAGGTTCTTGGCCTCGGCACGCAGGAAAGGCCCTGGCAGCGGTGGTGACGTGTCCGGCATCCAGCAAGCGTGGCACCGCGCCGCGGTTCCCCGTTTTCGTTATCCACAGGCGTACGTGAGGTGACCTATTGGTCGATGTGGGTACGGGCTGGTGGGGTGGGGGCGTACCTGGGGTGACCTATTGGTCGATGTGGGTACGGGCGTCAACGCAGCGAGTTCTGCCACGCTCCAGGGCCGTACCCGACCGGTCGCCTCATCGTCGCGGCGGGGGTGGCCCAGGCAGACACGCTCGACGCGGCATCCGCAGGGCTTGAGCCGTCGCTGGAGCCGCCCACGGCACTGAGCACCGCCACCAGGGCGGCGACCTCCTCGGGTGTCGCCGCACCCCGCACGATGACGGGGGTAACGGCATTCGGTACCTGTGACGCCGTCATCGGGCCGGGCCCCATGAGCTCTGAGCCTGTGAAGAGGTCATAGGGGAATGTTCCCGTGCTTCTTGGGTGGCAGCGACGCACGCTTGGTGCGCAGCGCCCGCAACGCCTTCGTGACGTTCATCCGGGTGTTCGACGGGGTGATGACGGTGTCGATGTACCCGCGCTCGGCGGCGATGTAGGGGTTGGCCAGGGCGTCCTCGTACTGCTTGATGAACGTGGCGCGCGCCTCCTCGACCGACTCCCCGCGCTCGGCGGCGGCCGCCAGCTCCTTGCGGTAGAGGATGTTGACGGCACCCTGGGCGCCCATGACGGCGATCTGGGCGGTCGGCCAGGCGAGGTTGATGTCAGCGCCGAGGTGCTTGGAACCCATGACGTCGTAGGCGCCGCCGTAGGCCTTGCGGGTGATGACCGTGACCAGCGGCACGGTGGCCTCGGCATACGCGTAGATGAGCTTCGCTCCGCGGCGGATGATCCCGTCCCACTCCTGGTCGGTGCCGGGCAGGAAGCCGGGCACGTCGACGAAGGTCAGGATCGGCACGTTGAAGGCGTCGCACGTGCGCACGAACCGCGCGGCCTTCTCGGAGGCGTTGATGTCGAGCGTGCCGGCGAACTGCATCGGGTTGTTGGCCACGATGCCCACCGAGTGGCCCTCGACCCGGCCGAAGCCGACGACGAGGTTCGGGGCGAACAGCGGCTGGACCTCGAGGAACTCGCCGTCGTCGAGCACTCGGGTGATGACCTCGTGCATGTCGTAGGGCACGTTGGCGCTGTCCGGGATGATCGTGTCGAGGAAGCGGTCGTCGTCGGTGACCTCGAGGTCGTTCTCCTCGCCGAACACCGGTGCCTGCTCCATGTTGTTGCTCGGCAGGTAGGACAGCAGCGCCTTGACGTACTCGATGGCGTCGTCCTCGTCGGCCCCCATGTAGTGGGCGACGCCGGACGTCGTGTTGTGGGTGCGGGCGCCGCCGAGCTCCTCGAAGCCGACGTCCTCACCGGTGACGGTCTTGATGACGTCGGGCCCGGTGATGAACATGTGCGAGGTCTGGTCGACCATGACGGTGAAGTCGGTGACCGCGGGGGAGTAGACCGCGCCCCCGGCGCACGGGCCCATGATGAGCGAGATCTGGGGGATGACCCCGGAGGCGTGCACGTTGCGCCGGAAGATCTCGCCGTAGAGGCCGAGGGAGACGACGCCCTCCTGGATGCGCGCCCCACCCGAGTCGTTGAGGCCCACGACGGGGCACCCGACCTTCATCGCGAAGTCCATGACCTTCGTGATCTTCTCGCCGAAGACCTCACCCAGCGACCCGCCGAAGACGGTGAAGTCCTGGGCGAACACGGCGACGGTGCGGCCGTCGACGGTGCCGTACCCGGTGACGACGCCGTCGCCGTAGGGGCGGTTGCGGTCCTGGCCGAACGCGACCGAGCGGTGTCGGGCGTACTTGTCCATCTCGACGAACGACCCCTCGTCGAGCAACAGCTCGAGCCGTTCGCGGGCCGTCTTCTTGCCGCGGGCGTGCTGCTTCTCGACGGCGCGCTCGGATCCGGCACCCGCGACCTCGGCCACGCGGCGCTTGAGGTCGGCGAGTTTTCCGGCGGTCGTCGTGGTGTCGATGTCCTTCGGGACGTCGGTACCGCCGATGGCTTTGGTGTCGCTGGAGGGCATGGCCCGAGCCTAGCCTTGGGAGCGTGAGCCAGAACCCTGACCAGCGACCGCTCAGCGAGCGATCCGTCACACCGGGCGCGCCGTGGCCGCCCATCGAGGTTTTCGACCGCCTGGGGTCGACGAACGACGAGGTTCGATCGGCTCCCTCGCCGTGGCGCGTGGTCGTCGCGGAGGAGCAGGATGCCGGTCGCGGGCGTCTCGGGCGGACGTGGACGACGACGCCGGGCACCTCCCTGGCCGTGTCCGTGTTCGTGCCACCCCCGGCATCCGGCCCGTCGTGGGTGCCGCTGCTCGCGGGTCTCGCCGTTCGCCGGGCCGTGGCCGAGGTGGCCGGCCTCGAGACGGCGCTGAAGTGGCCGAACGACGTGCTCGTCCCGAGCGACGGGGACCGCAAGCTCGCCGGCCTGCTGTGCGAGTGGATGGCCGACGGCGTGGTCGTGGGCCTGGGCATCAACGTCGACACCGCCCGCGAGGACCTCCCGCTCGACACGGCCACGTCGCTGCGAGCGGCGGGCGCCCCCGGCGTGGACCGCGCCGCGCTGCTCTCGGCCCTCCTCACCCACCTGGCCGCGCTGCTGCGCGACGACACCGGCCCCGGCGGCAGCGCGCAGGCGGCGTACGTGGCGGCCTGCTCGACCGTGGGCCGCGTCGTCGAGGTCCACCTGCCCGGGGGCGCCGTCGTCCACGGGATCGGGACAGGAGTTGACGCAGCGGGCAGACTGACGGTCCGGGACGAGTCCGGCACCCAGTCCGTGTCCGCCGGTGACGTCGTCCACGTCAGGTCGCGCTGAGAGGAGTTCCATGACCACCGAGGAGGTCAGCGGGGCCGGCGACCACCCCCTCGTCGAGGAGCTGCCCGGGCAGATCGAGCGGCGACTGCTCGGCCGGCCGGCCTCCATGGGCCGTCGCGAGGTCTCCGAGGGCGCCGGGGTCGAACCGGTGGTGGCGCGCCGCTTCTGGCACGCGATGGGGTTCCAGAACGTCGACGACGAGGACGCGATGTTCACCGAGGCCGACCTCGAGGCCCTCAAACGGGTGGCCCGCCTCATCGGCGACGGGGAGGTCAGTGAAGAGCTCGCCCTGGGCATGACGCGTGCCTTCGCCCGCACGTCCGACCGGCTCGCGGTCTGGCAGACCCAGCTCGTGGCCGAGTCGCTCACGTCGCCGTTCTCCGAGGAGCTCGAGGGCAAGGACAGCCGTTCGGTGCCCGAGCCGCGCATCGCTGCCGATGCCGCCGAGCTGCTCGCGAACATCTGTGACGACATCGAGCCCCTGCTCGTCTACGTCTGGCGCCGTCACCTGACCAACGCGATCGCCCGCATGATCGCCGACGCAGACCCGGCCGTGCACTCCGACCCGTCCGCCCCCATCCGGGTCGTCGGCTTCGCCGACCTGGTGTCCTTCACCTCGTTCGTCCGCCGGATGAGCGAGCGGCAGCTGGCCCGGCTGGTCCAGCGGTTCGAGCTGTTGGCCAGTGACGTGATCACCGAGCACGGTGGGCGGGTGATCAAGACCGTCGGCGACGAGGTCCTCTTCGTGCACACGGATGCCGCGGCCGCCTCGGCGATCGCCCTCGACCTCGTGGACGCCATGGCCGAGGACGAGCTGCTGCCGCCCGTGCGCGTCGGACTGGCCCACGGCCGGGTGGTCTCCCGCCTCGGTGACGTCTTCGGTCTGACGGTCAACAAGGCGAGCCGGATCACCGCCGTCACCCCCTCCGGCCACGTCTTCGTCGATGAGGACATGGCCAAGGTCCTGCGCTCGGTGTCGGGCTTCAGCGCCACCGAGCGTCGCCGTCGGATGCTGCGCGGGATCGGCGTGGTGACCCTCCACGAGCTCCAGCGCGCCCCGGGCGGTCGAGGTCCAGCACTCCTGGAGATCGACGCGCGACTACCATCGAAGCCATGACCAAGGTGCTGCTCGCGGAGGATGACCCCGCGATCTCCGAGCCGCTGGCCCGGGCGCTGCGGCGCGAGGGCTACGAGGTGGACGTGGTCACCGACGGGGAGTCCGCACTCGCGCAGGCGCTGTTGGCACCGGACCTGGTCGTGCTCGACCTCGGCCTGCCCAAGATGGACGGGCTCGAGGTGTGTCGCCGGCTGCGCGCCCAGGGGGGCACCGTCCCCGTGCTCGTGCTGACCGCGCGCGCCGACGAGGTCGACACCGTCGTCGGGTTGGATGCCGGGGCCGACGACTACGTGACCAAACCGTTCCGGCTGGCCGAGCTCCTGGCGCGTACCCGGGCGCTGCTGCGCCGTGGGGTCGTCGAACCGGCCGCCGACTCGCTGGTGCGCATCGACCCCGAGGGGCGGCGCGTCTTCCTGCGCGGCCAGGAGGTGCCCTTCACGGGCAAGGAGTTCGAGCTCCTCAAGCTCCTCGTCGCCAACGAGGGCAAGGTCGTCTCGCGTGAGCGCATCATGCGCGAGGTCTGGGACAGCGCTTGGTACACCTCCACCAAGACGCTCGACATGCACGTCTCGGTGCTGCGCAAGAAGCTCGGCGACGACGCGTCGCAGCCCAGCTACATCACGACGATCCGCGGGGTCGGCTTCCGCTTCGACGCCCCGCAGGAGTGAGCCCTCGTGCGTCGCCTGCTCGTCTGGACAGCCGTGCAGGCGGTCGCCATCAGCGGGGTCATCATCACCGTGGGGTTCTCGATCTTCATCCTGTGGCGTGACGACCCCAGCGAGTCGATCATCTCCGCAGGGCAGCAAACAGCACGTGAGGCCTCCTCACCCCTGCTCTCGCTCTGGGCCCACCTGGTCGCCCTTCTCGTCGCGACCGCCCTGGCGCTCGCCGTCGCCGCGTGGGTCGCGGACCGTCGGGCCCTGCGGGTCTCGCACTTCCTGCGGACGCTGGGGGAGCGGGCCGAGCGTCTGGCACCGGGGGACCCGCGCCCGGTCCCGCTGAACTCGGGGATCGAGGAGGTGGATCGCCTCGATGCGGCGCTGGCACGGGGGGCGCAGCAGGGTGCGAAACGGCTCGCCTCCGAGCGTGACTTCGCGGCGGACGCCTCCCACCAGCTGCGCACGCCGCTGACCGCGTTGCTCATGCGGCTCGAGGAGATCGCGAGCACCGACGACCTCACGGTCGTGGGGGAGGAAGCCACGATCGCCATCGGTCAGGTCGAACGACTGAGCCGAGTGGTCGACGACCTGATGAGCCGAACCCGCAGCGGGGTCGAGACCAACCCGGCGGTCTCCCTCGACTCGGTCCTCGCCTCGCTCCAGCGCGAGTGGCAGCCGGCCTTCGCCGCGGCCCGCCGCAGCATCCACGTGAGCGGTGAGCGGGGTCTGCGGGTGCGGGCGACCCCGGTGGCGTTGGCGCAGATCCTCACGACCCTGCTCGAGAACTCGCTGGCCCACGGCGCGGGCACCGTCGAGGTGGCGGCTCGTCGGTCCGGCCCGTCCGTCGTCATCGAGGTGAGCGACACCGGCGCGGGTGTCGCGCCGACCCTGGCGCCGCACATCTTCGAGCGAGCGGTGTCGTCCTCGGGCAGTGGGTTGGGGCTCAGCCTCGCTCGGGACCTGGCCGAGGCTGCGGGGGGACGGCTCGAGCTCGCGCGTGCCGTGCCGCCGTTGTTCGCCCTCTTCCTGTCGGTCAGCGAGGACTGAGTCAGATCTTCTCGCTGGCGAAGACGAAGCGGCGGTAGGTCCAGAACCGGAACAGCGTGCCGAGGCCGATCCCCACGATCGTCGCGACGTTGTCGGCCAGGCGGGAGGTGAAGCCCAGCCCGTAGTGCGAGAACGCCAGGGTGACCGTGGCGATCCCGAGGGCGACGATGTTCACGCCGAAGAACAGGGCCACCTCGTGGTGGGCCGGGCGGCTGCGGCGGTGCCGGAAGGTCCACTGCCGGTTGCCGACCCACGAGAACAGGGTCGCGACGAGGCCGGAGATGATCTTGGCGGTGGTGACCCGGTCCTCGAGGACCGTGTGCCACAGCAGGTTGGCCAGCCCGAGGTCGATGACGAAGGCGAGCGCCCCGATGACACCGAACTTGATCATCTCCCGGTAGATGACGTCCATCGCGCCTCGGGCCCACGCCATGAGTCGCGCAGGTCCGCGCGTCGGCGTGGAGGGGGGATGGGACACCGATGCAGCCTAACCAAGAGAGGTCGCTATTCTCGCTGGGTGACCACCCCACGTCGCGCTCCCGGAGGATTCCCCGTCGTCGGCATCATCGGAGGTGGCCAGCTCGCTCGGATGTGTGCCGGGCCGGCCGCCGAGCTCGGCATCACGCTCAGCGTGTTCGCCGAGGCCGAGGACGCCAGCGCCGCCCTCGTCGTGCCCAGCTCGCCGGTCGGTGACCACACCGTGGCCGAGGCGGTGCACGCGTTCGCCCAGCACTGCGACGTCGTGACCTTCGACCACGAGCACGTCCCCGCGCACGTCCTGGACCTCCTCGTCGCCGAGGGGGTCGAGCTGCACCCGCGGCCGGCTGCCCTGCGTTTCGCGCAGGACAAGCTCGCGATGCGTGAGCGGCTGACCGAGCTGGGCATCCCGTGCCCTCGCTGGACGCGCGCCGACGACGTCGCCGAGGTCACCGCCTTCGGGGATGCCGTGGGCTGGCCGGTCGTCGCCAAGACCCCGCGGGGTGGCTACGACGGCAAGGGGGTGCGGCTCGCGGCATCCGCCGACGACCTCGCCGACTGGCTCGAGCGGGCTGCGACGGACGGCACTGGGCTGCTCCTCGAGGAGCGGGTGCCCTTCGTGCGGGAGCTGGCCGTGCTCGTCGCCCGCAGCCCTTCGGGGCAGGCCGCGGCGTGGCCGGTCGTCGAGACGGTCCAGACCGACGGCATCTGCACCGAGGTGCTCGCCCCGGCCCCGGGGCTGGACGCCGACCTCGCAGCCGACGCGGTCCACGCCGCGCTGCGCCTCGCCGGCGAGCTCGACGTCACCGGGGTGCTGGCGGTCGAGATGTTCGAGGTGGTGGATGCCGGTGGGCCGGCGTTCCGGGTCAACGAGCTCGCGATGCGCCCCCACAACTCCGGTCACTGGTCGATGGACGGCGCGGTCACCGGGCAGTTCGAGCAGCACCTGCGGGCCGTGCTCGACCTCCCGCTCGGCTCGCCCCGACCGCACGAGCGCTGGACCGTCATGGCAAACGTCCTCGGCGGTGACTACCCGGACCTGTACCCCACGTACCGGCACGTCATGGCGAGGGACCCCGAGGCGAAGGTGCACATGTACGGCAAGGGAGTTCGCCCGGGGCGCAAGATCGGGCACGTCAACATCAGCGGCGACGACCTCGCCGACCTGCGTGAGCGCGCCGCCCACGCCGCCGACTACATCCAGGGAGTGGTGACCGAATGAGCCGACAGGAACAGGGTGCCGAGGTCACCGGTCAGGTGCCCGTGGTCGGCGTCGTCATGGGGTCGGACTCGGACTGGCCGGTCATGCAGGCGGCGGCCGCTGCCCTCGACGAGTTCGGCATCGCCTGCGAGGTCGACGTCGTCTCGGCGCACCGGATGCCGCAGGAGATGGTGGGGTACGGCGCCAGCGCGCAGGAGCGCGGTCTGCGCGTCATCATCGCCGGAGCCGGGGGAGCGGCCCACCTGCCGGGCATGCTGGCGTCGGTCACCTCGCTCCCGGTCATCGGGGTGCCCGTGCCGCTGAAGTACCTCGACGGCATGGATTCCCTGCTGTCCATCGTGCAGATGCCGGCGGGGGTGCCGGTCGCGACCGTCTCCGTCGGCGGGGCGCGCAACGCCGGCCTGCTCGCCGCGCGCATCCTCGGTGCCGGTGAGGGGCCTGAGGCCGCGCGGATCCGCGACGCCCTCACGACCTTCCGGGGCGCACTTCGTGACGAGGCGCACGCGAAGGGTGCGGCGCTGCGCGAACGGCGCGCCGACGGCATCCGCGACTGACGACGCGTCAGCGCTGCATGCCCTCGCTGCGCACCTTGGGCCACTCGTGCCTGGGGCACGTGTCCATCACGACGTCGAGGCCAGCGGCCCGTGCGCGCTCGGCGGCAGCCGCATCGACCACGCCGACCTGCATCCACACGGCATCGATCCGCAGGCGGTCCTTGTGCGCGATCGCCTCGTCGACGACCGCCCCGACGTGTTCTGAGCTGACGAAGCAGTCGATGACCTTGACGTCCTGGTCAGGGATGTCGGCGATCGAGGCGTAACCCCGGGCGCCGTGCACGGTCTCGGCCTTGGGGTGCACGGGGATGATCGACTTGCCGAGCTCGACGTGCAACCACTGGGAGATCCCGTACGCGACGCGGTCACGGTTGGCGGACAACCCCACGATGACCCAGGTTCCCGGGTCCATGAGCAGCCCGCGGACGAGGTCGGGGTCGTTCTGGTGCTTCAGGCCCATGCCGACATCATGCCCCGGTCAGTCGTTGCCGAACAGGTCGCGCGTGTAGACCTTGTCGGCCACGTCGCGCAGCTCGTCGACGAGGCGGTTGGCGACGATGACGTCGCTGCGGCTCTTGAGCTCGTCGAGGTCGCGGACGACCTCCGAGCCGTAGAAGCGGTCGTCGCTCAGCTCGGGCTCGTACACGATCACCTCGATGCCCTTGGCCTTGATCCGCTTCATGACGCCCTGGACGCTGCTGGAGCGGAAGTTGTCCGACCCTGCCTTCATGATCAGGCGGTGGATGCCGACGACTCGGGGCGCCCGCGCGACGATGTCGGCGGCCACGTAGTCCTTGCGCGTCGTGTTCGCCGTGACGATGGCGCTGATCAGTGTCTGGGGGACGTCGGCGTAGTTCGCGAGCAGCTGCTTGGTGTCCTTGGGCAGGCAGTACCCGCCGTAGCCGAACGACGGGTTGTTGTAGTGCGTCCCGATCCGCGGGTCGAGGCCGACGCCCTCGATGATCTGGCGGGTGTCCAGGCCGTGCGTTGCGGCGTAGGTGTCGAGCTCGTTGAAGAACGCCACCCGCATCGCGAGGTAGGTGTTGGCGAAGAGCTTGACCGCCTCCGCCTCGGTGCTGTCGGTGAGCAGTACCGGCACGTCGTCGTCGAGCGCTGCCTCGGCGAGCAGCTGGGCGAACCGCTCACCCCGTGGGCTCTGGTCGCCCACGACGATCCGTGACGGGTGCAGGTTGTCGTGCAGCGCCCGGCCCTCACGCAGGAACTCCGGCGAGAAGATGATGTTGTCGGTGCCGAGGCGTCGGCGCAGGCCGGCCGTGAAGCCGACCGGGATCGTCGACTTGATGACGGCGGTGGCGTCGGGGTTGATGGTGACGACGTCGGAGACGACCTGCTCGACGCTGCTCGTGTCGAAGTAGTTGGTGCGCTCGTCGTAGTTCGTCGGCGTGGCGACGACGACGTACTCGGCGCGCGAGTAGGCCTCGTGCTTGTCGTTGGTCACCGTGAGCCGCAGGTCGGAGCGGGCCAGGCGCTCCTCGATGTCGGGGTCGGCGATGGGGCTGCGTCCCGCCCTGATCTGCTCCAGACGGCTCTCGTCGATGTCGAAGGCGACGACGTCGTGGTGCTCCGCGAGCAGGACGGCGATGGACAGACCGACGTAGGACGTCCCGACGACGCAGATGGTTCGGCTCATGTCGCCCCACGATACGGGGCGGCGAGTTGCGTCGACGACCGCGGCGGAGTTGGCTGGGGGCGTGCGCTCGTGACACTGCCCTCGAGAGGATCACCATGAAGTTCGGCCTGTTCATCCCGCAGGGGTGGCGTCAGGATCTCGTCGGCATCGACCCGGCGCAGCACTGGGGCGTGATGGCTGGTCTCGCCCGGCGGGTCGACGGCAACCCCGACTGGGAGTCGATCTGGGTCTACGACCACGTCCACACCGTTCCCCGTCCGATCGAGGAGACGACGCACGAGGCCTGGTCCCTCATGGCCGCCTTCGCCGGGGTCACGGGTCGGGTGCGACTGGGCCAGATGTGCACGTGCATGGGGTACCGCAACCCGGCCTACCTCGCGAAGGTCGCGGCGACGGTCGACGTCATCTCGGAGGGACGCCTCGAGATGGGCATCGGCGCCGGCTGGTACGAGCACGAGTGGCGCGCCTACGGCTACGGCTTCCCGAGCGCGGGGGAGCGGCTGCAGGCGCTGCGCGAGGGCGTCGAGATCATGCAGCAGATGTGGACGACCGGCTACGGGAACTACGCCGGGGAACACTTCACCGTCGACGGGGCCATGTGCTTCCCCCGGCCGCTGCAGGGCGATTCCGCGCCGGGGAGCCCGCGCAACGGCATCCCCGTGTGGATCGCCGGCGGAGGCGAGAAGAAGACGCTGCGGATCGCCGCGGAGTACGCCGACTACACGAACTTCTCGGGGATGCCGGAGGAGTTCAGCGCCAAGAGCGAGATCCTCAGGGCGCACTGCGCTGACGTGGGGCGCGAGTTCGAGGACATCGTGCGCAGCGCCAACTTCAACGTCGTCATCGGCCGCGACGACGCGGAGGTGCAGGAGCGGCTGGCCTGGATCCGTGACCACTACACCTCGGCGGGCCTGCCGGAGGACGTCGTCGAGTCGACCGTGAAGTCGTTCGCCGACGGTCCGCTCGTCGGCACACCCGAGCAGATAATCGAGGCGCTGGTGGACCTGCGCTCGCGCGGGATGACGTACGCCATCACGTACTTCGTCGAGCAGGCGTACGACCTGTCGGGTGTGGAGCTGTTCGAGCAGGCCGTCATCCCCGCGTTCATGGAGCGCGAGCAGCACGGCGGGATGTGGCACTTCCTCCACGGTCGTTGAGATGCCGGTCAGGTGAGACACGCGACCCCGGACGGCCATCGGTATACCGATCGATACCATGCCTGTCATGAGTGGCAACCCCGACTTCGACACCTACCGGCTCTCCGAGGACCACGAGGCGATTCGTGAGGCCGTCCGCGCCGTCGCGCAGGACAAGATCGCCCCGTGGGCGGCCGCGGTCGACGAGGAGGCGCGCTACCCCCAGGAGGCGCACGACGCCCTCGTCGCGAGCGACTTCTTCGCGCCGCACGTGGGGGAGGAGTACGGCGGCGTGGGTGCCGACGCGCTCGCGACCTGCATCGTCATCGAGGAGGTCGCCCGGGCCGATGCCTCCGCCTCGCTCATCCCGGCGGTCAACAAGCTCGGGTCGATGCCCGTCATCCTCGCGGGCAGCGAGGACCTGAAGACCCGCTACCTCACTCCGCTCGCGGCGGGGGAGACGACGTTCTCCTACGGGTTGTCCGAGCGGGAGGCCGGCTCGGACACCGCGGCGATGCGGTGCAAGGCGGTGCGCGACGGCGACGACTGGGTGCTCACGGGGCAGAAGTCGTGGATCACCAACGCGGGGGTCTCGCAGTTCTACACGGTGCTCGCCGTGACCGACCCGGACGGCCCGCGCGGCAACAACATCACCGCGTTCGTCGTGGAGAAGGACGACCCGGGGTTCACCTTCGGGGAGAAGGAGCGCAAGCTCGGCATCAAGGGCTCGCCCACCCGTGAGCTGCACTTCGACCGCACCCGCATCCCGGGTGACCGGGTCGTCGGTACCGTCGGCGGCGGGCTCAAGCTCGCACTGGCCACGCTGGACCACACCCGCGTCACGATCGGCGCCCAGGCCGTGGGCATCGCCCAGGGGGCGCTCGACCAGGCCGTGGCCTACGTCAGGGAGCGTCGCCAGTTCGGCAAGGCGGTGGCCGAGTTCCAGGGCGTGCAGTTCATGCTCGCCGACATGGCCATGGAGCTCGAGGCCGCCCGCCAGATGGTCTACGTGGCCGCCGCGAAGTCCGAGCGCGGGGACGCCGACCTGCCGTTCTTCGGTGCGGCAGCCAAGTGCTTCGCCTCCGACGTCGCCATGAAGGTGACCACGGATGCCGTCCAGCTGCTCGGCGGCGCGGGGTACACCCGCGACTTCCCCCTCGAGCGGATGATGCGCGACGCGAAGATCACCCAGATCTACGAGGGCACCAACCAGGTCCAGCGGATCGTGATGGCCCGTCAGCTCCTGAAGGGCTGAGCCGGCCAGCTCGTCGTCGCGGGAGGGCGTCGGGGGTCAGCCTCGTGGCCGACCGTCGGTGCCCTCGGGCGGGCTGTCGATCGGTGTGCCCTCGCGCAGCATGGTGAACAGGGCACCGGCGCGCTCGTCGTCCCAGATGACCGAGCTGCCGGCCCTCGTCGTCGTGTTCGTCGACGACAGCGGCACGACGAGGCTCAGGGCCTGGTCGGACGAGACCTTTCGCATCGTCGACAGGATCCGGTAGGAGTCCAGCAGCGAGGTGTCCTCGCCCACGACGACGCTTGACGTCGCCGTGTGGGTGAAGCCCCACCAGCGCCAGGGGAGGAGCACCATCGACGGTGTCGCGGCCTGCTTCATCACGGCGCCGAGGAACTGACGCTGCCGTTCCGCCCGGCCGAGGTCGCCGCGAGGGTCGGAGTAGCGCGCTCGGACGTAACCCAACGCGTTCTTGCCGTCCAGCTCCTGGCAGCCGGCCTTGAGGTCGATGTGGGCCTTGGCATCCTTGATGTCGTTCTTCACGCACACCTCGACGCCCCCGAGGCTGTCGACCACGCCGGCGAATCCGCCGAGCCCGATCTCGACGTAGCCGTCGATGGGCAGACCCGTGGCCTCCTCCAGCGTGGCGACGAGCAGGCTCGGGCCCCCGATCGCGAACGCCGCGTTGACCTTGTTGTCCTTGTGCCCGGGGATCGGCAGGAAGCTGTCGCGGGGGATGGAGATGAGCACCGGTTTGCCCGACCCGCTCGGCGTGTGCACGAGGATGATCGAGTCGGTGCGGCGCCCCTCGGCGTCACCGCCCACACCGATCGCCTTGCGTTCAGCAGCAGTGAGCCCCTCGCGGCTGTCCGAGCCGACGAGCAGGTAGCTGCTTCCGCTGGCGTCCGCCGGCCGCTGCGTCGTTGGAGTGGTGTCCTCACGGGCAACCTGCGACCAGGCGTGGATCGGGGTGGCCACGATGAAGACCACCCAGGCCGCGACCGCCGCCAGGACCAGCCGCGACAGGCGCCGCGCCCGTCCGGACCGGGGCGGTCGGGTCGAGCGCGGGGTGCGAGGCCCGCGCGGCGGGGTCGGGGGCGTCGGTCGGCCGGGCGAGACGGGCCGACCGAGTTCGTCGTATGCCGTGTGGCCCGGTTTCGGGGCCGTGGCTGCGCGTCGAGGCTTTGCTGTCGAGGTCGGGGCGGGGTGGCTGGCCCGTCGGGTGTCGACGACGTAGACGTCCTCGTCGGCCGGTCTCCCTGGGCGCCTGCCCTGGGGGATCGGCCGTGCGTGGTCGTCGTTCATGTCGTGGAGTGCTCTCGGGCTGGGGGGTCACGTCGGCACCAGTCTGCCAACGGAGTCTGGGATCTGCCTGATCGCAAAATGCTCCCGACGGCGGCGCGCCTCGGTCGCCGCGGCGACGACAGGCCTGATAGTAGGCAGTCATGGGATCACAGAGCGGCTCCGCGGTGCTCGATCGCACCGCGACCGAAGCGCCGATCCGAGTTGACACCCGCACCACGGGCGACCCGCGCCGCGACCGCCGCCGCGCCTACGCGCTGCTCGGCCTCACGGTCGTGCTGCCCGGCTCGGCCCAGCTCGCGGTCGGCAACCCGACCCTCGGGCGCTTCGCCCTCAGGGGCTGGTTCGGGGTGTGGGCGGGTGCCGCCCTCCTCGGCCTCCTGGCAGTCGTCAACCGCACGGCGGCGCTCACGGTGATCACCCACCGGTGGTTCCTCGCGGTGCTCCAGGTGGTGCTCTTCGCCATGGCCGCGCTGTGGCTGGGGCTCCTCGTCGACGCCTGGCGGATCGGTCGCCCCGACCGGCTCGCTCGAACCGACCGGCGTCGCCTGCTCGTCGCCCTCGTCGTCCTGCTCGTCATCCTTCCGGGGGGCACCGCCTACGCCGGCGTCAACGTGGGGGCTGCCCGCACGGCGATGACCTCGGTGTTCGGTGCCGGGGACGCGGCCGGAGCCGTCGACGGCCGGTTCAACATCCTCCTGCTCGGCGGGGACAGCGGTCGCGGGCGTGAGGGCCTGCGACCCGACAGCATCCAGCTGGCCAGCGTCGATGCCGAGACGGGACGGGCCGTGCTGTTCGGCTTCTCCCGCGAGACGGAGCACATCACGTTTCGACCCGGCTCGGTCATGGCTGGGCTGATGCCGCAGGGGTGGACCTGCGGTGACGAATGCCTCCTCAACGGCCTGTACACCTGGGGGCGTGACCACGCCGATGAGTTCCCGGCCGGCACGAAGGACCCCGGCCTGCTCGCGACGACCGAGGCGGTCGAGGCGCTGTCCGGCCTCGACATCCAGTACCACGTGCTCGTCGACCTCAAGGGGTTCCGCAGCCTCGTCGATGCCGTGGGTGGCCTGGACATCACCGTGCAGCGACGCACGCCGATCGGCTCGCAGGCCAACATCAAGGGCTGGATCGAGGCGGGGGAGCGGCACCTCGACGGCCACGACGCGCTCTGGTACGCCCGGAGCCGGGCCAACTCCACGAACTACGAGCGGATGGCCCGCCAGCGTTGTGTCGTGACCGCGATGATCCGCCAGCTCGACCCGCAGACCGTGGTGCTGAACTTCGGCGACATCGCCAACGCCACCAAGGGCGTCTTCCAGACCGACATCCCGCAGGGCGCGCTCGCGACCCTGGGTGACCTGGCCGTGAAGACCAAGCAGCAGAAGATCACCTCGGTGAACTTCGTGCCTCCGCTCATCAAGCCGTGGGACTACGACCCGGCCGTCGTGCACGCTGCGGTCGACAAGGCCATCGCACGGTCCGAACAGGCCGACGAAAAGGCGGCCGAGGAGCCTGCCGCGGGGCCGGAGGCGTCCACGGCATCCGGTGGTGGCGCGAAGGCGTCGGCGACGGAACCGAAGAAGCAGGCGGTCATGGATCGTCCCGGTTCGGACCCGGATGCCGACACCTCGGACCTCGCGAGCGTCTGCTCGGCAGGCTGACGCCGTGATCGGTGCGAGCAGGCCTCGGCGCCGTGGCGGCGACTCGCCACGATTCCCGCAACCGCGACTCACTTTGGAATACTGAACGACTGTGCGAGACCACCCAGCAGCCCCTTCCCGTCCGCGGCTGAGTGTGGTGGTCCCGATCTACAACGTCGAGGACTACCTCGTGTCGTGCCTGGAGTCCCTGGCCGACCAGACCTTCAGCGACCTCGAGGTCCTGCTCGTGGACGACGGATCCCCCGACCGATCGGGGGAGATTGCCGACGAGTTCGCGCAGGGGCGTCCCGGGTGGCGGGTCCTGCACGTCGAGAACGGGGGCCTGGGGCGGGCGCGCAACATCGGACTCGATGCTGCGGGCACCGAGTTCGTGACGTTCGTGGACTCCGACGACGTCGTCCCACGTGATGCCTACGAGTTGATGATGCACGCCATCGAAGGCAGTGGCAGTGACATCGTCAGCGGCAGTGTGCTCCGCTACGACGGAGCCCGTACCCGCCCGTCCGGACTGCACCGCCGGGCGGTCCCCGAGACCCGCATCGGCACGCACGTGCGGGCCATGCCCTCACTGCTGTACGACACCACCGCGTGGAACAAGATCTTCCGGCGAGAGTTCCTCGTCGAGCACGGGCTGCGTTTCCCCGAGGGCGTCCTCTACGAGGACATCCCCTTGACGGTGCCAGCGCACTTCCTGGCCCGGTCCGTGGACCTCATCGAGGAGCCGGTCTACCTCTGGCGCGAACGCCAGACCGCCGAGCAGTCGATCACCCAGCGTCGCGCCGAGAGCCGCAACCTCATCGACCGGGTGGCTGCGGTCTCCTCGGTCAACAGCTTCCTCGAGCGCACGGGCGAGGTCGACGGCAAGCGGCTGCACGACGAGAAGGTCCTCACCCTCGACATGCCGCTCTTCCTCGACGTCCTGCACGAGGGCGACGAGGAGTTCGCCGAGACCCTCGTGCGGGTCTTTCGTGAGTACCTCGCCGACGTCGACCCGGCCGTGATCGCCAAGCTCCCACCGCGGCGCCGCCTTTCGTACCACCTCATCCGGGAGAACCGCACCGCCGAGCTCGTGGAGGCCCACCAGCTGCAGGTGCGCGGTCCCAGGCCCGAGGTCGTCCGTCGCGGAGTCCGCCTGTACGTGCAGCTGCCCTACTTCGGGGACTCGTCCGTGGGTGTCCCGGACTCGGTCTACGAGGTGACCCGCTCGCAGCGGCTCGTGACCGGCATCCGTGATGTGCGATGGAAGGGCTCCTCCCTCGAGATCGACGGGCACGGCTACATCGACGGGGTCCCGGACATCGGCCCGGGGACGACGGTGCACCGGATGCAGCTGCGAGTCGTGGGCTCCAAGGCCGAGCGCCGTTCCGTGCGGGCGCGGCGGGTGCGCCGGGTGGACATCACCGGCCGGGCCAGGAACCGGGCGGTCAACTACGACGGTTCGGGCTTCCTTGCCCGGGTCCCCGCAGCCGACCTCGTGCTGCCCGACGGCAAGGATGCCGTCGAGTACGAACTCGTCGCCCAGGTGGCCGCCCCAGCAGCTCGACGGGGGTCGGTCGTCGGCAGCCCCGAGTACTCCCGTGCCCTGCACCCGCCGCGCGGTTGGGCGCCCGACGGCGTCCTCGTCGTTCCCGGCTACCGGGGCAAGAAGATGCGGATCGCCGCCCGCAGGGCTCCGGTCGTCGTTCGCGACGTCGTGGTCGAGGGCGAGGAGGTGGTGCTGACCCTGCGCGCGGCCCCGGGCACCCAGCTACCTGACTCCCACGTGCACCTGCGTCGCCTCGACGCCTCCGAAGGTGTCACGGTCCGCGTCGACCGGGAAGGTGCGACGGGGACCGCGCGCATCCCCGCCGAATCGCTCCACGTCACCTCGCGCTCGCTCGCCGAACGCCACTGGCGTCTGTGGCTGGCCGTGGCCGCGGCGGACGACCCGCAGGACGCGTCCGCCGTCGTCGACGAGCTCGTCACGGTGGCCTCCTCGACCGAACGGGAAGCCCCCCGGAGCCTGCGGATCAACGGTCGCCACGTCGGCCCGCTCGACGTCGACCCCGAGGCGGGCGCCGGACGGGCCCGGCTGCACGGCCGACTGCTGCAGCTGCGTGAGCGCGGCGTCACCGGGGCGGTCCTCGTCGACGGCCCGCTGCGACCACTGCTCACCGACTTCGCCTTCACGCCGGATGGGCTGGAGCTGCACGGAGACACCGAGGACGTCGATCTCGATCAGCTCGTCCTGCTCTCTCGCTCGGACCGTCTCGAGGTGCCCGTCGAGGTGCTCGGTGGGACGTGGCGCGCACTCGTGCCGGCCACGGGTTCGCCGGGGCAGCCCTGCCTGCGCTGGCTGCGTCCCGGACGCTGGAGCGTCCTCGCCGGGGTGCACGGGGATGACGAGGCGACGCTCGGGGTGCACGTCTCGGCTGGTGCCGAGGCGCACCTGTCCGACACGGGCGGCGAGAAGGTCGTCGTCGTGTTGCGCACCTCCCCGTCCCACGAGCTGGGGCTCGTCGTCGACGGGGGCGGGGCGTGGAGGGACCGCGGCGCGTTCAACCAGAAGATCGCCCGCCGAGTGCACTACCGACTCGCGCGGCGGCTCCCACTGACGGACACGGTCTTCTTCGAGGCGTGGAAGGGGCGGCAGTACTCGGACAATCCCCGTGCCATCTTCGAGGAGCTCGTGCGGCGTGGGGACGGGCGCCGTCAGGTGTGGGCGGTCGAGCACCACGGCGTCGAGGTGCCCGATGGTGTCGAGACGGTCGTCGTCGGCAGCCGCGAGTACTTCCACACCCTCGGTCGCGCACGCTGGGTGGTCAGCAACGACTCGATGCCCAAGCACTACGTGAAGCGCCCCGGCACGGTCTACGGCCAGACCTGGCACGGAACCCCGCTGAAGCGGATCGGCTTCGACATCGAGAACCTGCAGATGGCGAACAAGAACTACCTCACGCAGTTCGCCAAGGAGGTGGCCACCTGGGACGCGCTCGTCTCCCCGAACGCCTACTCCACGCAGATCTTCCGCCGGGCATTCCGCTTCGACGGACGGGTGCTCGAGACCGGCTACCCACGCAACGACGTCTTCCACCGGCCGCAGGAACGTGCCGCCCGCACGGCGCAGGCCGCAGCCCGGCTCGGCATCGAGCCCGGCAAGCGGGTCATCCTCTATGCCCCCACGTGGCGGGACAACCAGTACGACAGGTCAGGCCGCTACCAGTTCGCGATGAAGCTCGACCTCGAGCGGATGCACCGCGAGTTCGCCGACGACGCCGTCCTGCTGATCCGCGGGCACCAGCTCGTCGCCGACAGCGTCGACACCTCGATGTTCGGTGACTTCGCGCGCAACGTGTCCCACTACCCCGACATCAGTGACCTCTACCTCGTCGCCGACGTGCTCGTCACCGACTACTCCTCGGTCATGTTCGACTTCGTCAACACCGGACGGCCGATGCTCTTCTTCACGCACGACCTCGAGGCGTACCGCGATGACCTGCGGGGGTTCTACATCGACTTCGAGGCCGAGGCCCCGGGACCGCTGCTCACCCACACCAACGACGTCATCGACGCCCTCGGTGACCTCGACCGGGTGGTCGCCGAGCACGCCGGGCGGTACGAGGCCTTCCGGCAGAAGTTCGCCTCGCTGGAGGACGGCCACGCCGCCGCGCGCTTCGTCGACCAGCTCCTCACGGACGGCAGCTGATGCTCACCAAGTCGTACTCGCTGCTCAACTTCCTCAACCGGTCGCACTCACCCGCGTTCCGGTACGGCATCGGGGGAGCGGCGTATGCCGGGACCCTCGCCGTGACGGGGCGCCCCTCGATCGCCCGGCTCGTGCGCACCCAGTTCGTGGAGGACGAGACGAAGTACGCGTTCCGTCTGGCGGGGTGGGTACTGCGTCGCGGGTGGCCCCAGGTCGAGACGGTGACCGACGACTTCTTCGACTTCACGCTCGGGGCGACCCCGGCCGACCTCGAGTCGCTCGAGGCGTTCATCGCGCACCGTCGTGACGCGTTGCCCGAGCACCTGTGGCGGGCTGACGACCTCTTCGTGCGGGCGGCTCGCATCCATGCCCAGTTGGATGCCGGCGCCCGGGACATCGTCTCGTTGCGCGAGGACTTCCGGGCGCACGCCGACGACCTGTTGGCGCTCATCAGCTCCGCCCAGGGTGGGCCGTCGGCGCCGGCATCCGACCGAGAGGGTGACTTCTCCGTCGATGACGCGCGCACGGCCCTGGTGGACCTCGCGGATGCCCTCCCGGTCCAGCAGTGGCGCTGGTACGTCATCTCGGGGACCTTCCTCGGCATCGTCCGCGAGGGTGGGTTCCTCGCCCACGACTACGACATCGATGTCGGGGTCACCTTCGACCCGCAGCACCCGGAGGTCCTCGACGACCTCGTCGCGGCCTTGCGGCGCTCCCCGCGCTACGTCGTCAAGAAGCTCGACGACGCGCAGACCGTCGTGGAGGTCGAGCCGGGGCGGTTCACGGTCGAGCGCGCGCCTGCGCTCGTCAAGCTCATCCACGAGAACGGCATCAACGTCGACGTCTTCGTGCACCACCTCGAGGGCGATCGGCTGTGGCACGGGTCCTCGATCCACCGCTGGGAGAACAGCGCCTTCGACCTCGCCGACTACATGCTCGCCGGGGTGCCGGTGCTCGGCCCCGCGGATGCCGACCGCTACCTCACGGAGAACTACGGGGACTGGCGTACCCCGGTGACGCAGTTCAACTGCACGACCGGTACGCCCAACCTCGTGATCACCCGGTCCTTCCGCTCCGTGGCGCTCTTCCTCACCCGCCTGGCGCACTTCGCGCACGGCGACCCCGGCGAGTACGCACGTCTGCGCGCGACGCTGATCCAGGATGGGATGCTGCGCGACGTGGACGGCATCCTCGTGCTGGAACGCGACATCTGATGTCGCCTCGTCCGCGGGCGGGTCGTGGTGCCGTATCCTCGCGACGGCGCCTGCACGGGCGCTGGTCGTTCCCCGCCGACGCCGAATCGAGGTCCCCGCGTTGATCAAGCGGATCACGGCGGTGTGGCAGCGGCGCGAGATCCTCGGGACCCTCGTCCAGCGCGACCTGCGGGTGCGCTACTCGCGCAGCGTGCTCGGATACGTGTGGACCGTGCTCGACCCGCTGCTCATGGCGAGTGTCTACTTCGTCGTCTTCACCTTCATCTTCAAGGCCGGCCGGGTCGCCGACACCCCGTACTTCCTCTACCTGCTCTCCGGCCTGCTCGCGTGGCAGTGGTTCACCGGGGCGGTGACGGACACGACGAAGAGCCTCATCCAGGAGGCCCGCCTCGTTCGCTCGACGAACCTTCCCCGAGAGGTCTGGGTCATCCGGTGCGTCATCGCCAAGGGGGTGGAGTACGTCCTGTCCTTGCCCATCCTCGTCGGCTTCGTCATCTACTACCTCGTGAAGGGCAGGGTGGACCTCGACTGGGAACTGCTGTTGTTCCCCCTCGGCGTCGGACTCCAGTTCCTGCTGCTCGTGGGGCTGGGGCTCATCCTCGCCCCGATCACCGTGCTCGCCACCGACATGCAGCGCGTCGTGCGCATCTTCCTGCGCTTCTTCTTCTACCTCTCCCCGGTGCTCTACGGCCTGCACTCGGTGCCCGATCAGCTGCGGGCGGTGCTCGTCCTCAACCCCCTCAACGGCATCCTGTCCCTCTACCGTGGCGGCCTGTTCGAGCGATCGGTCTCCTGGGTCGACGTCGGGGTGAGCGTGGCGATGTCCCTGCTGTTCATCGTCGTCGGGTTCTGGACGTTCTCGCGGCTCGAGCGCTCCGTGCTGAAGGAGATCTGAGCGAATGAGCGTGGTCATCACGGCGAAGGACGTCGGGGTCGAGTTCTACACCTCGCGCCGCCGCAAGATGCAGGTGCGCGACCTGCTGTTCCACGGTCGTGCGACGACGTCCACGGACACCTTCTGGGCGCTGAAGGACATCTCCTTCGAGATCACCAGGGGCGAGGCGGTGGGCCTGGTCGGGGGTAACGGCAGCGGCAAGAGCACCCTGCTCAAGACGATCGCCGGGGTGCTCCTGCCCGACCGCGGCACCGTCGAGGTCAATGGGGGGGTCGCCCCCCTCATCGAGCTCACGGGAGGTTTCCGCGGCGAGCTGACCTGCCGCGACAACCTCTGGGTGCAGGCCGGCCTGCACGGGCTGTCCAAGGCCCAGATCGAGGAGCGCTTCGAGGACATCGTCGACTTCGCCGGCCCGCAGGTTCGCGCGGCGCTCGACCGGCCGTACCGCCACCTGTCCTCCGGGATGCAGGTGCGGCTCGGTTTCGCGGTCATCTCCTCGCTCGACGAACCGATCTTCCTCGTCGACGAGGTGCTCGCGGTCGGTGACAAGGCCTTCCGGGAGAAGTGCTACACCCGGATGGAGAGCCTGCTGTCGGAGGGGCGGACCCTCTTCCTCGTCTCGCACTCGGAGCGGGACCTCAAGCGGTTCGGGACCAGGGGCCTGTACCTGCGACAGGGGCAGCTGGTCCTGGACGGGCCCATGGACGAGGTGCTCGACCGCTACAACGAGGACCAGGGGACCCAGCAGCGCTGAGGGTTCCAGCGGGGCCGAGCGCGGCTCAGCGGCGCAGGCAGGTCAGGTTGTTGATGACGCCGACCACCTCGAAGCCGTTGGCCTCGAGCAGGTCGATGGCGCGTCCGCGGGAGGTGCCCACGCAGGCGGTGTCGACGCCCACGGCGTCGAGGTCGTCGCCGATGGTGTCCGTGCCGGGGGTGCGCTCGTCGGCGAACTCCTGCAGCTCCTCGCGGCTGCCGGCCTGCGCCTCGGGGGTGCCGGCATACGTGGGCAGGTAGGCGCGCCGGGCCGAGACGGGTTGCACGTCGACCGTGAGGGCTGCGAGCACGCGTGAGGTGTCCCAGGGAGCCAGGGCGATGTCCCCGGGTTGGCTGACCTGCTCGATGAAACGGGCCTCGCTGAGCGCTCCCCGCGGCACCTTCCAGGCCATCGGGGAGACGAAGCGGGCGTTGTTGCCCTCGGAGCCGACCCAGCGACCGCCCACGAGCGGAACGAGCACGACGAGGAGCATGGCCAGCAGGCCTCCGACGGCGCGTGGCCATCCGCGCGGCAGGAAGAGCGCGGCGGCGCCCACGAGACCCGCCACGAGGAGGGGGATGGGCACGACCCACCACATCCGCCACACCACGGAGGTGAGGCCGATCCCCTCGAGGATCCCGCGCACCGGAGGAAGCAGCATCACCCCGGCGGCGGCGAGCGATCCGATGGCAGCCGTGCGCAGCCCCACCTCGCGAAGGCCGAGGATGCCGAGGCCCAAGGCCAGGGCGGAGACGACGTAGATGCCGTGGCGCCCCGGCACCGTCATCAACGGGTCCCCGGCTCGGCTGGCCGCCAGGACGAATCCCTCGACGTCGAGCTGGGCCTTCGTCGGTGAAGGGGTCGCGAACACCAGGGTGGCCAGCCCGGCGATGATCGGGTACACCACCCACAGGCTCAGCCGCACCGCACCGCGGATCTCGCGCAGGGCGAGCGCGGCGAGCACGAGTCCCCCGACGAGAACCGGGACGAGGAAGACCGCGGTGTTGGACATCCCCACCGCAGCGATGAGGGAGGCGCCGAAGAGCAGGTGCGCTCGGGCACTCCCGCGACGGATCAGCTCGACACCGAACAGGATCACCAGCGGGATGACGATCGACACGAGCATGGACTTGCCCTGCCACATGCGGACGGCGAAGAAGTTGCCGAAGCTGTAGCCGCTGCCTCCCGTGGTCCACAGGAAGCCCAGGGCGGCCAGCAGCGCCACCGGACCGGCGGGGATCCTGGCGGCCGTCACGATGCGGGTCAGGACGAGCACTGCCAGAGCCGTGGCCAAGGGTGGCACGAGGACGTACGTCGCGGTGCCGGCCTCGATGTGCAGCACGCGGGCCAGGGCACCGATGAGGCCCTCGATCGAGTGGACCGGAGGCGAGTGGGCTCCGAGCGCCGGGTAGACGTCCGGGCTGATCATCGTGTCGCGAAGCGGGAAGCGACCCTGTTCGGCGACCCATGCCGAGAGATTGACGAAGTAGGCGTCGTCGCCGTCTGGTCGGGCGATGATGCTGGCCAGGGCGGCACTCACGAGGGCGCCGACCCAGCCGACCGTCCACGTCCGTGGGTCGGCGGCTGAGGCGTCGTCGGATGCCGGGCCGCCGGTCGCCGCCGCCCGTCCCGCCGGTGGGGCGCCGCGACGGGCCGTCACGGCGAGCGCCGTCACGGCGGTGAGGACGGCGAGCGCGAGCGCCGGGCCCCTCATGCCGTAGGCGCCGAGCGCCGTGGCGACGACGGTCACGCCGAGGACCGCCAGGGACACTGCGGCGCCTGGTACGGGGGCCACGACGGAGTCGTTCGAGGTCGTCGTGTGGGACAGGAGCACCAGGGTGCCGGCCCCGATCAGCAGGGCGACGACGAGCGTGGGCGTGGAGGGCAGGCCGACGGCGAGGGCGACCTGGTAGACCACGGTCCAGACGGCGAAGAGGACCAGGGCCGCGGTGACCAGCGAACGGCCGGCCCGCTCGAGCAGGGGTCCCAGGGTCATGCGCGAGGGTCGTCGGGGTGGTTCGGTGGAGCCGGTGCATCTGACAGCGCGATCCTGCGGGCGAGCCGCGTGTAGTTCGTCTCGAGGTCACGAAAACGCAGGTAGGTCGTCACCGTGAAGCTGAGGAACGCCACGACGAGCGCGTAGAGCACGAGGTCGGCACCCCGACCGACCCCGACCTTCTGGGCGATCTTGGTCCACATGTCGGGGAAGAGGATCGAGACCGCGGCGAAGGCCGCGAAGACGACCAGTCCGATGCGCCGGATCGCCTGAGCCCTGGCACCGCGTGACCGGAAGAGCCGTGCCACCACGAGCACCACGAGGGTGATGAGGACGACCTGGATGATGACGACGGTGCTCACCTGAACATCAACTCCACGAGGATGTTGACCGAGTTCCACAGGGACTGGCCCTTGGACTTCGAGTAGTCGGTGTAGAGGATGTGCACCGGGCTCTCGCCGTAGGGCACCTTCATGTCGCCGATCTGGGCAACGATCTCGGAAGCGTGCGCCATCCGGTTCTGGGTGATGTCGAGCCGCTCGACGACCTCGCGGTGCAGCAGTCGCAGGCCGTTGTGGGCGTCCGTGAGCCTGGTGCCGGTCGTGACGTTGGTGTAACCCACCGCGAGGCGCAGGACGATCTTCTTCATGAAGCTCGGGGTCGTGCGGGAGTCGAGGAACCTCGAGCCGAAGACGACCCGCAGGTCCTCGGTGCGGGCCTTGTCGAGCATGGCGAGGACGTCCGAGACCTGGTGCTGGCCGTCGGAGTCGAAGGTCACCACCCAGCGCATCGTCGGCACCCCGAGCGCATACTCGAATCCGGTCTGCAGGGCGGCCCCCTGGCCGAGGTTCACGGGATGCCGCACGACCATCGCCCCGGCGGATGCCGCGGCATCCGCCCCGTGGTCCGATGACCCGTCGTCGACCACGACGATGTTCGGGAAGGTCTTGCGGGCGTCACGGACGACGTCGGCGATCACGGTCTCCTCGTTGAAGAGGGGGACCACGAGCCAGACGTCGTCGTTGGTGCGGTGCGCGCTGCTCATCGTGGACAGCCTACGGTGATCCGGGTGCGTGCTCCCGGCGACGCACGGTGGGCGGTCACCACCGCTGTGCCCGGGCTTCGCGAGCCCACCACCGCAGGCCCTCGTACTTCACCCGAGCCACGTGCCCGCGCCGACGTCGACCGGTGGCTGCGTGCTCCGCGTGGCGCAGCACCGCGCTGGGGACGTAGCGCACGGTCAGGCCCAGGCGGGCACACTCCCGGCCGAACCACAGTTCCTCCCCGAACAGGGCGAACGGGTAGTCGCACGAGCCGCCGGCCGCGAAGAACGCCGGGGTCAGCACGATGCACGACCCGTGGCCCGCGAAGACGGTGCTGCCGGCGTCGACCCCGGCCACGGTGCGCGAGCTGTGACCTTCCTTGCGCAGCAGGAGCAGGTCGGTGAGCGGTGGGAAGCGGTGGATCGCTGCCAGGGCTCGCAGCCAGCGCGCCGACGGAGGGTGCACGAGGTTGGGGTTCTGGTCCTGACCGAGGCTGCCGATGATGCTGGGAGCGAGCCACCCGGCATCCGGGAACGCCTCGACCTGTTCGATCAGGTCGTCGACGACGCCCGGGTCGGCGAGCAGGTCGCAGTTGGAGAGCACGACGGGGCGGGTCGTGTCGACGTGCGGCAGGGCCCGTTGCAGCGCCGGCAGGTACCCGGGGTTGTCCTCGAAGGAGAGCACCCGGACCCGGCGGTCGCCGGCGAAGGCTGCGGTGGCCTCGTCGGTGTCACCCGGCCGGTTCGCGCACAGCACGATGTCGACGGGTGAGCCGGCGCCCAGGGAGTCGACGAGGCGCACGGCGTCGTCGACGCCCCCGTAGGAGACGATGACCCAGGTGAGCACGGGCCCGCGCCCGACCCCGCCGCTCATGGCGTGCCCGTCGCGCCCGAGGCGCCGGTGTCCCTCGGGGGAGTGCCGGACCCCCGGCGGAAGAGCACGGCGTAGACCCGCTTGAGCAGGGTCGGGGGGATCACCCGAAACGTCCCGCGGACGACCATGTTGCGCGCCAGCAGGACGTTGCCGATCGTGCCGGTGTCGCGCAGGCGCCGCTGGACCTCCCACTCGTAGGGCAGCATCCGCCACCCGCCGCGGCGCGAGATCATGCCGTCACCGGCGTTGAAGAGCACGAGGGGCTCATCGAGGTTCTCGGCCCGGGCGCCGGCCGCGAGCATCCGGGCGAACAGGTCGTAGTCCTGCATGTAGCGCAGGTCGGCATACCCGCCGACCTCGAGGGCCAGCTCCCTGCGGAAGACGGCCGTGGGGTTGTTGATCGGGTTGTTCAGTCGCATGCGGGCGGCGATCTGCTCGTGCGTGCGCGGGTTGCGCCGCAGGCCGACGACGTGGTCGGGGGAGCCCTCGAACTCGAGCATCGAGGACCCGACGACGTCGAGGTGGTGATCGCGCACGGCATCCATCTGGCGCTCGAGGCGGTGGGGGAGCGAGACGTCGTCGGAGTCGTGGCGGGCGACGAACTCCCCGGACGCCAGTTCCAGCCCCCGCGCCGACGCGAGACCGCTGCCGACGTTGGTCGGGAGCCGTTCCACCCGGATGCCGGGGTGCACCGCGGCGGCCGCCGCGAGCGCGTCGTCGAGCGGCTGTGGCACCGGGCCGTCGACCACGACGAGGAACTCGTCGGGAGTCCGGGTCTGGCCGGTGATCGAGGCGATGGACCTCTCGAGCTCCTCGACCGAGGTCCCGTGGTAGGTCGTCATGAGCACGGTGAGGGTCGGCGGCACGCGTCGATCCTAGGCGGTCGGGGTTCCGCCCGACCCCCGGACCGTGGCCCACAGCGCGGCGACCTCACGACGGTTGAGGGCGAGCCAGACGGCACCGAAGAGCAGCGCGGCCCCCACCTGGGTCACGGCACCACCCACCCCGTCGACCGAGCGGGCGAGAGCCGCGAGGACGACGACGAGGGCGATGCCCCCACCGAGTCGCGCGGCCAGGTCCAGCCACCGGTGCCGCTCGACCCACCACACGGTCGCAAGGGCGCCCAGGGAGGCGGCGCCTGCCCCGACGAGGTAGCCCAGCGCGACCCCGGTCGTGCCCAGACGCGGTGCGAGCACGGGCCACACGGCGAGACTGACGACCAGGCCACCGAGGTTGAGGTATGCGACGGCCCGCGGTCCACGGGCCCGGGTCGACTGCAAGGTGGTGGCGGCGCCGAGGGCGATCGAAGTGAGCATGACGGCGAGGAGCAGCACCGGCAGGATGCCTGCTGCGGCGCGGTACTCCTCCCCCCAGACGAGCGCGATGCCCAGCGGGCTGACGATCACGAGCACCCCGAACAGGCCCACGAAGATCGCGGTGAGCCGGCGCGCGATCGCGTCGCTCTGCGCGTGCACGGCGGCGCGGTCACCACGCCCGGCGGCGGCCACGAGTGGGGGGACGAGAACCGTGCTCAGGGCGATCGAGAGCATCGACGCCGGGGTGGCCAGGGTCAGGGCGGCCGCGAAGTCACCGGCCTCGGCCGGCCCTGCGACGGAGTGCGCGACGAGCTGGGAGAGCTGCAGCAGGCCACCACTGGCGAGCCCGCTCACCGCGCCGAAGAAGACGAAACGGTCGATCTCGCGGCGCAGTGGGGCCTCGACCCGAGCAGCGACCCGGGCCGGCCACGACGCGACCGCGAACAGGGCGTAGCCCAGGGTCAGCGGAAGCAGGGCCACGACGGTGAGGTCGAGGGCGAGGACGACGGTGACGGTCAGCAGTGCTGTGGCTGCGGCGATGGCGTCCCACACGGCGACGTGGCGAAAGCGCAGCGCTCCGTACTGCACCCCGCGCAGCGTGACGTACATGGAATACGTGAAGGCCAGGACCACCGTGCCGATCGTGTGCGCGGCACCGAACCCCAGCCACGCCGACCCCGCGAGGGCGACCGCGGTCGGCAGCACCATGCTGATCAGGGCGGTGCGGGTGGCGATGTGGCGGGCCACCGTCGCGGCACCCTCGGGGTCATCCAGGGTCGCCTTCATGGCCACGAAGCGGGTGCCGGCCGTCGCCGCGGGGGCTGCCCACAGCTGGCTGGTGAGCACCGAGAGCGACAACGAGGTGTTCGTCTGGCCGAGAAGTTCGCGCGAACCGAGGTGGCCGATGAGCACGCTGTAGAGCAGGCGCCCCAGCCCCTGCACCGCGGTGGCAATGGTACTCAGCGCGGCGCGCGAGCGCAGGCTGCCACCGACGCCGGGTGGCTCGTCCCCGGTGGATGCCATGCGGGCAGCATAGCGAGGGCAGCAGATCCGATCGGCTGTGGCCATGGAGGATGAAGTGGCTGCTGTGGCAGACTGCGGCGTCACCGGTCGGCCAACGTGGCCGAGCCCACGCCCTCTTGGGGGTGAGCCGGTCCGTGCCGGGCCGTACCGAGATTTCCGGGCGAGGAGCCATGAGAGCACTTCGGGTCACTGTCGCGTTCGCCGTGGCCGCGGGCGCCGTCTTCACCGGCTCCGCGAGCAGCGCGGCAGGCGTCGGTGCGTCCGCGCCCTCCGCCGCCACGGCCTCGGCCTCCACCACCTACCCCCGGCCTGCTGGCACGTCGTTCACCTTGTCCGGCCGTGGCTACGGGCACGGACGGGGGATGAGCCAGTACGGCGCCTACGGAGCGGCCCTGAAGGGCCTGAGCCGCAACGAGATGTTGTCCTTCTACTACCCGGGCACGACCCGATCGACGAGCATCGGCAACCCGACGATGCGGGTGCGTCTGACCGCCCTCGGATCCACCACCACCCAGCTCGTGACCACACCGGGCCTGGTCGTCTCGGACGGCACCAAGACCGGCGCCCTCGCCGTGCGCAACTCCGACGGGACCCGCGCGAGCGGTGGCGTCTGGTGCCCGAGGGCACCGGCCTGACCCTTCAGTGGCTCGAGAAGGGCTCGTGGCGCAGCACGAGCAGCTGGCGGGCTCGAACGGTGCCGTTGTCGTTCACGGACGCATCGCTCGGCGCGGTGCGCGTCGTCCTGCCCGACGGCACCCAGCGCGACTACCGCCGTACGGTGCGCGGCATCCGCTGGGGGGCGGGGATGATGACGCTGAGCGTGGTGTCGATGGACTACTACCTCCAGAGCGTGGTGCCGTCCGAGATGCCGGCGTCCTGGCCGACGGCGGCGCTCGAGGCGCAGGTGGTCGCCGCACGAACCTATGCTGCCCACCAGCGTGCCAACCAGGCGCCCGGGACCCCGTACGACACCTGTGACTCGACGAGCTGCCAGGTCTACCGAGGCATGGCGGGCGACACGACAGCCGGCACGCAGATCCCCCACGAGAACGCCAGGTCGACGGCAGCGGTCGCCTCGACGGCCGGCCTCGGGCTCTTCGCCAACGGGTCTCCCGCTCTGACCGAGTTCGGGTCCTCGAACGGCGGCCGCACCGTGAAGACCGCGCTGCCGTACCAGGTGTCGTTGGCGGACCCCTACGACGCGGTCCCGTCGGGCAGCACGAGCCGGTGGACCAAGACGTTGCCGATCAGCGCGATCGAGAAGGCGTACCCCACGATCGGGAAGCTCAAGGCGCTGCGCATCGACAAGCGTGACGGGATCGATGCCTGGGGCGGGCGCATCATCACCATGACGGTCATCGGCTCGGCGGGCTCGAAGACCGTGAAGGGAACGGCCTTCAGCGCCGCGCTGGGCCTGCGCAGCACGTGGTGGACGGTCTCCTAGAGGGTCTCCCCGGGGCCGGAGGGCCTCGCGTCGTCAGTCCAGGGCGACGCTGAACGGGGCTCCGGTCGCCTCGCGAACCTGCTCCTCGGTGACGTCGGGCGCCAGCTCACGCAGGACCAGACCGTCCTGCGTGACGTCGAGCACGGCGAGGTCGGTGATGATCCGCTGCACGACGGCCTTGCCGGTGAGGGGCAGCGAGCACTCGCCGACGATCTTGTGCGACCCGTCCTTGGCAACGTGCTCCATGAGGACGATGACCTTCTTGGCACCGTGGACGAGGTCCATCGCGCCGCCCATGCCCTTGACCATCTTCCCGGGGATCATCCAGTTGGCGATGTCGCCGCCCGCCGAGACCTGCATGGCGCCCAGGATCGCCGCATCGACCTTGCCGCCGCGGATCATCCCGAAGGACGTGGCCGAGTCGAAGTACGAGGCTCCGCGGCGGACCGTGACGGTCTCCTTCCCCGCGTTGATGAGGTCGGGGTCGACGGCGTCCTCGGCGGGGTAGGCGCCGACACCGAGGATGCCGTTCTCGGACTGCAGGACGATCTCGACGTCGTCGGGTACGTAGTTGGGGACGAGGGTCGGCAGCCCGATGCCGAGGTTGACGTACGCGCCGTCCTCGAGTTCTGCGGCGGCTCGGGCGGCCATCTGCTCACGGGTCAGGGGCATGCTCAGGACTCCTTGGTCGAGGCGTCGACGGCCGGGGGTGGTGCGGTGACGGTGCGGCGCTCGATGCGCTTGTCTGCGACCTGTTCAGGGGTGAGGGGGAGTACCCGCTGCACGTAGATGCCGGGCAGGTGCACGTCGTCGGGGTCGATCTCACCGGGCTCGACGAGGTGTTCGACCTCGGCGACCGTGATGCGGCCGGCCATCGCGGCGAGCGGGTTGAAGTTGCGGCTGGACTTGTTGAAGACGAGGTTGCCGTGCCGGTCGCCCTTCCAGGCGCGCACGAGGCCGTAGTCGGCGACGATGGCGTGCTCGAGGACGTACTCGCGCTGCACACCGTCGTGCTCGAAGACGCGCACCTCCTTGGCGGGTGAGGCCACCGCGACGGTGCCGTCGGCCGCGTACCGCCACGGCAGGCCACCGTCGGCGACCTGGCTCCCGACGCCCGTGGGGGTGAAGAAGGCGGGGATGCCGCTGCCCCCCGCGCGCAGGCGCTCGGCCAGGGTGCCCTGCGGCGTCAGCTCGACCTCGAGCTCACCCTCGAGGTACTGCCTGGCGAACTCCTTGTTCTCCCCGACGTAGGAGGAGACCATCCTGCGGATCTGGCGGGCGGCGAGCAGGATGCCGAGGCCCCAGTCGTCCACACCACAGTTGTTCGACACGACCTCGAGGTCGCGAACGCCGCGTCGGTGCAACTCGGCGATGAGTACGGAGGGGATGCCGCACAGACCGAACCCTCCGACGGAGAGCGTGTCCCCGTCAGTGATTCCGGCGACGGCGTCGGCAGGGGTGGCGACCACTTTGTCCATGCCCGCACTCTAGTGACACACCGTCCTCAACCGGCCATCGAAGGCCCCTGGGCGACAGGAAAATCTATGTCATGAGTAGCACTCGACCGGATATCTTGCGGGCAAATGCGACCCCTCATGAAGTACATCGCTGTAATTCAGCAGACTGGGTTGCGGGGCAGTGGGGGCAGGTGGGACAACTGTGTGGCCCAGTCATCTCGTGGGACGTGTGTGACGTCTGTGATTCATCGGGATGACGGGCCGTCTCGGCTTCCGCGAGACGACCCGCCGCCCGAGGAGCACCGCCCCGTGTCAAGCCCGCTGACCGAGCCCTTTGTGGAGCCCATGCCCTCCGCGCAGGCTGAGCCGCGCAGAGGCCGCCGACTCCCGGTGCGCACGATCGGCGCCGTGTCGGCGTCCGTGCTGGCCTTTCCCCTCGTGGCAGGGTCCGCACAGGCCGCGACGATCCCCTACCCCACGCCGTCGAGGGCTCTCCCGTCCGCGCTGGACGTTGCCGCGCCGTACCAGAAGGGGACCCAGTGCCTGACCTACAACCAGCCCGGTGCGGTGGCCTTCGCCAAGCTCCTCAACGCGACGTACGGCAACCGGATCTACGGCATCCTGCGCACCTGTGCTGCCGAGCACGGCGAGGGTCGGGCCCTGGACTGGATGATCAACGCCAACAACAGTGAACAGCGCGCGCTGGCGGACGCGCTCACGCGATGGCTGGCGGCGCCCGACGCGCAGGGACGCGCCGGGGCGATGGCCAAGCGCTTCGGCATCAACTACATCATCTGGAACCGCCAGCAGTGGCGGGCCTACGACCCGGGCCGCGGCTGGGCGCCGTACTACGGGGTCTCCCCGCACACCGACCACATCCACTTCTCCTTCAACTGGGACGGCGCCCGCATGCGGTCGTCGTGGTGGAGCGGCGTCGCCGTGACCACGCCGCTCACGAACGCGAACTACACGCCGGCCCTACCGGTCACGCCGCCGCCTGCGCCCGTGATGACCGAGAGCGGATACCCGTTGCTGGTTCAGGGCGCCACGGGCCCGGACGTCGTGCTCGCGCAGAAGGTCATCGGCGTCACCGCCGACGGCAAGTTCGGGCCGATCACCGCGACGGCCCTCGGGGCGTGGCAGACCAAGCACGGCCTGAGCGCGACGAAGAAGCTCGACAACGCCACGTGGTCGAAGATGGTCGCCCTCAAGCTCATCCCGAGCCGAGTGGTGCACCCGCTGCAGCAGTACGTCAACGTCGTGCTCAAGCGGGGCTCCACCGGCACCGCGGTGAAGGCGCTGCAGAAGGCGCTCGGTGGGCTCGTCGTCGACGGTTCCTACGGCCCGGCGACCGAGACCAAGGTCAAGGCCTACCAGCAGGCCAAGGGGCTCACCGTCACGGGAGTCACCGACTCCAAGGTCTGGAACGCCCTGATCGCCGGCTCGACGAGCACGGCGCCCGCTCCGGCACCCGCGCCGTCGACGACCCACCCCCTGGCCAAGTACGCCGGACTCACGCTCAAGCTGTGGTCCAAGGGCGAGGCGGTGTCGGCGATGCAGAAGGCGATCGGCAAGCTGACGGTCGACGGCTCCTTCGGCCGCCTCACCGAGGCCCGCGTCAAGGAGTACCAGACCGAGAAGAAGCTCCCCGTCACCGGCGTGGTCGACGCCGGGGTGTGGAAGGCCCTCATGGGCACCACAACGACCACCGCCCCCGCGCCGTCGGGGTCGTCCGTCACCTCGCTCGCGACCGCCTACACGCCGTACAAGGGCATCGTGCTCAAGGTCGGCTCCAGCGGGGCGGCGGTCAAGGTGCTCCAGCGCGGGCTGGGCGGGCTCGTCGTCGACGGCTCGTTCGGCTCCCTCACCCTCACCTCCGTCAAGCGCTTCCAGACGGCCAAGGGGCTCGCGGTGACCGGGGTCGTGGATGCCAAGACCTGGGCTGCGCTCGAGCTCACCACCCACCCCCTCCTGCCGTACTGGGGAACGGTGGTCAAGCGTGGCTCCACCGGCGCGACCGTGGTGGCCCTGCAGAAGGCCCTACGCGTCACCGCTGACGGCTCCTTCGGACCCGCGACCGAGGCCGCGGTCAAGTCCGTGCAGGCGACGGCCAAGCTCTCCCAGACCGGTGTCGTCGGCACCCTGACCTGGAAGGCCGTCGAGGCGCGCATGCCCCGCTGACCGCGGCCCGGCTGACCGCGGCCCGGGCCGACGGTCAACGCTCAGGACCGGCGCGTCACGCCCTCGGCGACGAACCGTGACGTGAGCACGTCGTCACCCGCGTCGCCGCGGGAGAGGACGAGCGAGCCGTCGCCTGCCCACACCTCGAGCGCGAGGTGCAGGAATGCTGCGGTGTCCGCCGTGCTGGTGTGCAGCCGCTCGCCTCGGGCGGCTGCCTCGGGCACGACGGCGGCGTAGGTCGTCTCGCCGTCGCCGAGCAGGCGCAGCGCCACGTCGGACGGATCCGGCTCGTCCCACGCATCGAACACGTCACCGTGGGTCGCGAGCTCGCGGGCCTCGTCCACCGCTCCGGCGGGAACGGGCACCGTGGCCGAGCGGGCCAGCGCCGCGAGGGTCACGAACACCACGTCGGCCCCGGATGCGGTCGCCGCCGAGGCGACGTCGACGGCATCCGTCACGACCACGTCGACCCCAGCGTCACCGGAGTCGGCAGCGGCTGCCGCACCCCCGGCATCCGGGCGCCGTCTGGCGGGCACGTCGACAGCCGCGCCGACAGACCACGCCGCGAGCGCCCAGTAGAGCGAGCGCCAGTGCGGCGGCAGGTCCAGCTGCACCACCGAACCGCCCCCGACATCGAGGTCGTCGCGCAGGAGGTTCGCCCCCTTGGCCACCCAGTTGGCGAGGACGCGCGCGGACAGCTCGATGCGCTCGCCGCGGGTGGCGGATTCGGTGTCGTCGTACACGGTGATGCGGGGTCGCCCGGGGTCGGCGGCGACGAGGGCGCGCAGGAGGTGGGCCGGGGTCGGGTGCGCGGTGCTCACGCAGGCGACCATAACCGGCGCCCCCGACAGGGCCACGCTGGTCGGTGGCCTGCCCGCCGGGCAACAGCCCGGCACTAGGCTCGGGACATGAGTGAACGCACGGTGATCACCTTCGGAACCTTCGACGTCTTCCACGTCGGCCACATCCGGGTGCTCCAGCGTGCCGCCGCGCTCGGTGACCGGTTGGTCGTCGGCGTCTCGGCAGACGCCCTCAACCTGGCCAAGAAGGGCCGCGCCCCCGTGTACTCGCAGGAGGAGCGGATGGAGATCGTCGCGAGCCTGCGGGTCGTCGACGAGGTCTTCGTCGAGGAGTCGCTGGAGCAGAAGCGCGACTACATCATCGAGCACGGTGCCGACGTCCTCGTCATGGGTGACGACTGGGCGGGCAAGTTCGACTGGGTGAGTGACGTCTGCGAGGTCGTCTACCTTCCGCGCACGCCGTCGGTGTCCACCACCGGGATCATCGAGCACATCGCCAGCCTGGGTTCGTGAGGTCCCGCCTCCTGACGTCGCTGGCGCTCGGGGCGGCCCTGTGGGTCGTTCTCGTGAGCGCGGTGGGGGCTGTGCTGTCGGGGTTCGGGTGGTGGTCACCGGTGGTCGCATGGCCCGTTGCGGTGGTGGTGGCCGTGGCGAGCGGGTGGTGGGCCCGCAGCGTTCCAGGCGTGCGGATGCCGGTCGCGGCGTCGGGCGCCCTCGTCGCCGTCACGCTCGGGTTCACCGTCTGGGTGGGTGCCACGCACTCCGAGCAGGTCCTGCCCCGGCGTGACGCTGCGAGCAACCTCCAGGCGGCCGTGAGCCTCGCGACCACCCATGAACGCGTCGTCGGCATCGATGCCGAGTCGGTGGGCGGGCCGGCGGTGCTCGCGCTCGACGGGGTGACCCTCGCGAGCCCGGCCTTCTTCCAGGTGGGCACACCGCAGGAGCCGGCCGTGCAGCCGCAGTTCGTCGTCGGGCCAGCCGTGGTCTACGGCTTCGGGTGGTGGGCCGGTGGTGGGCCGGCGGCCCTTGTCCTTCCCGCCGTGGCGATGGGTCTGGCACTTCTTGCGTTGGGGCTCCTCGTGGCGCGGGTGGTCAGCGCCTGGACGGGGGTGGTGTCGGCGCTGGGGGTCGGGCTGCTGTTCCCGGTGGTGCACACGGCGCGCGCCACCTATTCGGAGCCGCTCGCGATGCTCACCCTTACGGGCGCCCTGCTGGCCCTGACGATCGCCGTGGCGCAGTCGTCGGATGCCGTGCCGGGGCCGGTTGGCGCGCCGGGGCCGGGCTTCGTGGGTGACCAGTCGTCACAGGGTCGCGTGCTCGAGGGATCGCTGGCGTGGCCGGACGGTGCCGGGCGGGCTGCGCTCGTCGCGGGGGTGCTGCTCGGCGGCACTGGTCTGGTGCGCATCGATGCCCTGCGCGAGGCCGTGCTCCTCCTGCCGGTGCTCGCGCTGGGGGCGGTCCTCGGAGCCAGGTGGGTGCGCCCTGCCCTGGTCGGGTTGCTGACTTCTCTGGCGGTGGCCGCGGCGGCAGCGGTGACGTTGTCGTCGGAGTACGTCGCCGCCATCGCGGGCAGCCTCCTGCCGCTGGTGGCGCTCGCGGTGGTGGTGGGGGCGGCGTCGCTGGTGGCCGTCGCCCTGCGCAGGAGGGGGGTGCGGATGCCGCTCGCCCCGAGCATGGTTCGACGCCTCCCCGACGTGGCTGCGGCAGGCGTGGTCGTCGTGGGAGTCGCCCTCGCCTCTCGTCCGCTGTGGCTCGTCGTGCGTCAGGACGCGAGCGATCCCGGTGCCCGGTACGTCGCCGGGATGCAGGCGCGGTTGGGCCTGCCGATCGATGGTGGACGGACCTACGCCGAGCAGTCGGTCGCGTGGCTGTCGTGGTACCTCGGCCCGGTGGCGCTCGCGGTGGCGCTCGTCGTCCTCGCGGTGCTCGTGCGTCGAGCGGTGTCGTCAGTCGCGCTGGGCCGGATCGAGGCATGGGTGCCTGCGCTGGTGGTGGCAGCAGGGTCGACCCTGCTGACCCTGGCGCGTCCCGGCATCACCCCGGACCACCCGTGGGCCGATCGCCGGTTGCTCATCGCGCTGCCGCTGGTGGTCGTGCTCGTCGTGGTGGCTGGGCAGTGGTTGGTGGAGCGCACTGCGGTCGCGGGGGCACCCGCGGGCAGGGTGTGGGCTGGCCGGCTGGGCGCGGCGGCGCTCGGGCTGCTCGTCGTCGGGCCGGCGCTCGTCGCGACCTGGCCGCACCGCGCAGGCGGGGTGGAGCGAGGCTCGCTGTCGGCGGTGGAGCGCGTGTGTGACTCCCTGGCCCCCGGGGACGTCGTGATGGCGGTCGACTCTCGAGCCGCGAACGAGTGGCCGCAGGTGGTGCGGGGCATGTGCGAGGTCCCGACCTTGTCGACGACGTCGTTCCTGCGGCGTGACCCTCTTGCCTTGCGGGCGGTCGTGGACCAGGTGTCGGCGGCAGTGGGGGAGCGGGGTGGGAGGCTCGTCCTCCTCGGTGCGGACTCACCCGACGCCGGCGCCGGCGGCGGGGCCCAGGAACCCGAGGTCTTCTCGGGTGTCGGGCTTCGCGCCGAGCTCGTTGCCGACGTGCTCGTCCGCGAGGACGAGCACGTGCTGGTGACCCGACCGAACGGGACTGATCCGCTGCCCGTACGGGTCTGGCTGGCGCCTGCGGACTGAGCGCCGCCACGCCCGGGTGAGAGCCGATTTGGTGGGCTCCGTGGAGTCGGTCTACAGTTTTCGACGTCAGCCCGTGAGGGAGCAACGGACGCCAAGCGGTGGGATGCACATCCCGCACCAAGCAGGCCGGTCCCGCGAGCTGAACTCCACAGTCAGGACGTCTTCCCGAGCACCTCGTGTGACCGGGACAGCGGATTGGGCTGGCACCAGGAACGGTGCTAGAGTGTGGGACCCGCCGAGATCCAAGCGCGTTCGTCTCCGGCCGGCTCGAGAGAGCAGGCGGATTTGACGCCCAAGCAGGGACGCGGGTAAGTTGGAACGGTTGCCTCGCCTCTGGTGAAGGGAACGACGGTACAGCCCTGGACGAGGGACTCTTTGAGTTCTTCGGTGGTGCGCGTCCGATCTTTGAGAACTCAACAGCGTGTCAAAAATCGATGCCAATCTTTTTGTCGTTGGCTCAGGTGTGCTGT